>Ga0214477_100396_pt1 | contig 30238 bp, 18 predicted proteins | sample M1_20Mar14CPVII9_FD_165058 | JGI IMG/M metagenome (GOLD analysis project Ga0214477, IMG submission 165058) | Marine eukaryotic communities from Monterey Bay, California, United States - M1_20Mar14CPVII9sort6BwellC16 | ecosystem: Environmental > Aquatic > Marine > Unclassified | place: USA... | reverse complement strand
CATTTCTACATAGGAATTGACCAAATTGTGTAGGGAGGCGAAACTCAACACTCGTCACTTTACGTACATTTTACCGTTTGAGCTGCTAAATAACCCCGTTTTGTGTACGTAAAAAGGCGAGTAAAGTGAGACAACAACAACAACAACAAAATGCAAATCAAAAATTAGCCGCCCAAGATAAGCTCTAGCCTTCTACGAAGCCTGGATTATTATCAAATTAAATCGATAACATAGGTACATAGATAGATATGTTTTCTTCAAGTTAAGTGAGGTATCCTAGGTAGTATTTTAGATAGAGAGCCGGTAAGCACACTTCTACACTAAAATGTTGCAGAGTAAAACACCCTCTTCTTTCCACCTCCTTTGGTCTTTGATACACTTCCATCATCGGTATCATCTTCTAACCAACCTTCTGGTATTATATCTCTGCTAACTTTGGCCTTAAATACACCCCCTTGACCACCAACTTTGACACCTTTCTTCAAGTATTCCACTCTTCTAATCTCTGTTGCTCTCATACCACTATCAGCTCCAAATGCTGCAACGCGTCGTTGAAAGTCTGGATCGCATCTTTGTTGTAATGTCGTTTCAAAAGTCTTTCCAAGCTCTACTATAGCCACCGCTTGGCCCTTGGTGTATCCTGGTGGTAGTGATTTAAGAGCTTGTATCTCATCATCATCTAGTCCTCCACTCTTCATTACATCTATGTGACGATTACCATCTGGGTATGTCCTTTGTCCGACATGTAATAGCATCTTTGTCCCCTCGGGATATGTAGTAAACATTGTTCCATTTCGAGTTTCTAGTGTCTTGTATCCATTGGCCAATAATGCAGCAAATGGCAAGTTCATGCTAAATGTCCTCATGTTTACAGTGTTGCCGTCATCTGCACCAGCATTTGACGTAAGTATTTTTATGTTTGATGCACTTTGCTTGCCATTCTGAGTATTAGTAGTTATTGTAAATGATAACTCATCACCCTCGCTTACATCTTGTCCATTTGGAAGAGCACTAAAGTGAAAGAAAGCGTCTTTCGTCCCTCTACCACCATGTTGGATGAAGCCAAATCGTTTCTCTTGGTTGATATACTTTACTTTTCCTTTATATATCTGATTAGGATCTGATGGCTTGATTGTTGTTGTGATTGTATTATCCCATTCCACTATAGTTCCAGGAGTTTTATGAGTCGACCATTCTTTGTAATGTTCAAGTGCATTCGTCCATGTGCTCTCCTCGTAGATACCATTTGGACAATGTACCGATAATACACCCAAATGTGATACTACATAGCGTCGAGTGATACGATACACAAGATGTGAGCACATTGTATCAAATGATTTATAACAGCATAATAAAGTATATATAAACAACTTACCTGGTTCACAATTACCATATTTGCCATCACGATTGTCATCAAAGAAGAGCATATCCTTATAATCAATACCAGATGCATGTTTAATATTACTAAAATGTTGTAGTTTATCGCCGGGGAAGATTTCTATATGATCAAACAATTCTCTTAATTCAAATTGATTTAATAAATCATGTGCCCAATCGACAGACTTTGTTCGTGATGCTATTGCAAACTTGACATCTGAATATTGTTCATTTCTAATTTTGTCTATTATAAGTTTAACTGCCGGGTACAATTTAACATCTTTATGTGCAACTGGATATTGATTAGATCTTTGTAACTTTCGTAGTTGATATAATTCAGGTGTCCAAAGCGTATTATCTAAATCGAATACTATTAGAGATGGTAGAGAGTTGAGAATGAGTGTGGACGATGACGTGGGTGATGATGAGATACATCGAGAGACCAAGTTTGAGGTATGCAAATTATTAGTGAAAGCTGACACCAACTTAATCAACATTGATATTTGTAAGAAGTATGATACTAGCCGCCACATTATATATTGTTTTCAATTGCAATACCTCCTACTTATCTTACTTATCTTATCTCTTATGGTGCCTTCCTTGATATTGATAATAGTTGCAATTACTAGTGGTTAGGCATTGGGGAACTCACCTTGGGGGTTCGGGGACAAGTTCGGGGAACTCAAGTGGATACCCCCTAAGTAACCTCTTTATGGGAATAATAAAACCGTTTGTACCTAAGCTGATAACCCAATAAAGTGGTCGATTTCAAAGTTGAGCCTTTTTATTGCATTTTTGGGGAGCTCTCATCATACTGGTAATATTATATCATTGAATGGTTTCAACAAATTCAATTTTGACTGAGTTATAAGGCAATTATGACTTCCCCGAGACTTCCCCAAAGGGGTTTGAGTTCCCCAAAATATGGCTCAAATCTGGGTTTTGGGGAACTTCCCCAATGCCTAAGACCTATAGCCCATTTTTGAAATCATACCTCCCCGTGGTTAATTTGTACGTGATCATACCTTTTTTGGTATGATTTCGGCTAATCCGAGCTAGGATTACTCATCGGGGAGCCCCGTTATCACTTTTAAATGAACGGCAACCCGCACAAAAATATGAACGGGCGCCCGCTACAGGTAGGATAGTTGCCGATCCTGTAAAAGATTGATTCAAAATCATACCTTCTTGGTATGATTTCAACCTAGTCTCTGTTATACTAATTCCTATGTAGAAAGCTGCTTTGAAAATTTGCCCCTCAAGTCTGTTCAGGGGTAAGGTCCTTTTGCAATCAAAATAAAAGAGCAACCATGATGCCGCTCCTATCATACTCACTCTAGGAGCAGAGTATCAAATTAGTATACATGTGGATAGTGCATCGTTCTAGTGATAATTCATTCTACAATAGTTGAAAGTTTCAGCATATGATATCTTCAATTGAGCTTGTAATACACATCACAAGTTGATAGACTATTCCATCAACATCAACTTCATTATCATCTACTCTCTACTATCGTATCAACATCACGGATATTACAACGACTGTAATACTAATATGATTGTACTGATTAATCATCTACAATAGGCGATGGATATACACAACAACAACAACGACAACGATCATCGAGTTGATTTGCAAAGCCGTCGAAGATATACAAATATGATATCTCGCTTATGCAATTTGTTAGCACAACAACCAAGCCACAGACATATGATTCGTCATGATAACAATGGAGATTTAGTATTAATATATAACAGATTGGATGTGGCGGCAGTGAAGACGTACACCGAGCACCTCCGCCGACGATTAGGACGATATCCACACTGGAGCACGGTGATGAAGTTGCATGATGCAATAAGATGGGGGTCACGCCTTGCAAACGAATCGTTGTCCAGTACGTACCGTGTGGGACTACAGCAATACATACGACATTGCCGTAGAAGACCCTTCATCATCCATAAGCAGATATGTTTTGGATTCCTACGCCTTGCTGTGCTTTTGGTCAGGGCAAGAAAGAGAGCTAATCATCGATTATATATTCCAGGAGGAGCGGGATATGAACGATGCAGGGAGGAGTTCTACAATCATGCATCTATTAGTGAAAAGATACATTCCAATTCGGGTTGAACATATATTGGCATAAGAATATTGGGTAGAAGATATGGTATGCATATGATATGTTTGTATGAATTATGCACATATGATATGTACGATGTTCTTATGATATCGTTCTACATCTGTGCCATATAGTTTGGACTACTAAAATAGATGAATGATAGATGTAATATACTACCTAGATTACCGAATGTATTGCATATCTAAGCTAAATATGTACATATCATGATAGCATATGTGAGAATAATATACAGAATCTAGCCACTTTCATATTCTTGTATCCACAACGTGGCAAATGATGTCCTCCGGGATATAATGAGATCAATAGGTTGTTATAGTATTCCTGATGTTGCTTATTGATAACGATTGTATTGTTGGAGGAGCTACTGTTGTTAGAAGATGGGTTCGGCGTCATTATTTGTCTTAGCGAAATTTTTGAGGAGGTTTACAGGGCACTATTATACGCCCCTGGACCATCATACCTAAAAGGTATGATAATGCCTGTCACTGATAGGCAATTACAATAGTCACGAGAACATAGGTTCTCAACAAAGAAAAAATAGGTTTCCCCTGATATGAACGAACCTAATACTCTCATAATACTCAATCATTATATGGTATATATTGTGTGGATGGATGATAGAGGGGAAGCAGATTCTGCCTATCTATGGAATAATATATCGTCAAATCAATACCATACCTAATAAGGACGTATAAGTTACGATAGCTTACTTGCAAACCTACAAATGGCACCAAACTTAATCAAATCAACATCATCGGGTGTATCTGATAGTAGCTCTATTGAATGTTGTGTAGACAATACAACAACAAAGACTCCAAAGCTTGGCCCCGAGCCGACGTTAATATCTCGACGTCAAGTGGATAGCTTATATTCTATCCTGGAAGCAACAACTAATGCACTTAATCAATTGAATATACCGTACATTCTTACCGGTGGTAGTTTACTTGGAGCAATTCGACAACACTCTATATTATTTTGTGATGATGATATAGACATTGCAATTCTTGAATCAGGAGGTGACAATGAAATGTATGCAAAAGCAAGAGCAAACCTTTCTACTCTACTTGGAAATGAATATCAATATACTATCAAACCATGGGAAGGTGGGGATAAGATTAGATTAAAGGCATGCTCTAATGTATTTCTTGATGTGTTCGTGATCAGAAGATACAACAATATCGATGAGCTGATAGAAATCATAGGAACAAAGAAGAACGGAGATAAGCAAAGTGATGAGTATGTGAATGGAATTGTGAATACCATCAATAAGGCATTGCATTCACAGGGAGAAATTAATATGATTGACAATGATACCGACACAACAACACTTGAGCTACCATGTCCTATATATCACTTCAGTACACGTAAGGCAATCGAACTATGGTCGAAGGAAGTGTACAGAGAATGTGAATTATATCCCATTGTACACAACTTGATCATGGGACCTATCACTGGACTCTCTGGCCCACAAACTCCAGTGTTGTTATTAAAGCGAGCTTTTGGTGATGATTGTTTTAAAGTGTACTACCAGAGTATGAGCCATGGTAACAATAAAAATGCTGGAAAGCACATCAAAGACGACATAACTAATTTAAAACCTCTTGTTGGAAATGGAGGTCAGTGGATGAGTAGTGAAAAGACTCCTCTATCTGACGAACACTACATACCAATGCAACCAGTTATTAAAGCAAAACGAAGATATACCCAACACAACAAGGCGAAACTCTTTGAATACTTGGAAACACAAAGCAAAGCAGAGCTTCAGATACTGAGAAACGCTGGAGTTCTACCTGATCCGTCCGCCAACAATCAAACGACTACTCATATCATATCAGAAGAGAAAAAGAAACGAACTGTATATATGGATGGTGTATTTGATTTATTCCATGTTGGTCATCTTAATGCTATTGAACAATGTAGTAAGTTGGGAGACCGAGTCATTATAGGAGTTACTGGGGATGAAGATGCTTCTGGGTATAAAAGGAAACCAATAATGTCACAAGCCAATCGAACAGCTATAGTCGAAGCTTTGAAAGCTGTTGACGAAGTCGTATGCCCTTGTCCATTGGTTGTAACAGAAGAGTTCATGAGAGAGAAGGATATTGATTTAGTAGTTCACGGCTTTGCTAATCCCGGAGATAAGGAGAGACAAAGAGAGTTCTTTCATATTGCGATGGATCAAGGCAAGTTTCAAGAGATTGATTACTACTCAGAGCTGAGCACAACTGATATCATACGGCGCATACAACAACAAGAGGATGAAGATGACAAGAATACACAGATAGAAAAGAAGTGGTTTGGTAGTGCATTAACGACAGCCACAAGTGGCTCCTCAGCACTAGATTATAATCCATTTCCACTAGATCTCCGAAACATCATCGAGCCACAGCTTCGAAAGGCAACCAAAAAGAGAAGTGCAGCTCTAAATGCCATTAAAGAAGCAACTGGCGAATCAATATATGAAGATATCATGAATAAGTTTAGTAACGGAAAGTGTGCACAAGAAGGTACATTTGACTACGACCAGCAGACATATAAACTTCGGGAGAGCTTCCTTGAATCAGCATGTTTAGCATCCGACTTTGACTTGTCTCGCCTACACGAGGATACAAACCGAAACTTAAAGGACGAGCTGTTGTTTGCCTTTGCGAGTAATTATCAACAGTTTCAAACAGTATATGATGATTTCGTCCGACGAGTATGTGTTCCGTTTGTGGCATCAATGTCAGAGAAGCCTATAGAAGAAGTATATTACCAATCATTTCCTTGTGTGAGGATGATCCGGCCTGGTGAGTTTTCCATAGGACCACACGCTGATACTGCGTATGGTCATCATCCATGCTCGATAAACTTCTATATACCTTTGACGAAGATACAAGACACTGCTTCTCTTTTCCTTGAGAGTAGACCGGGAAGTGAAGACTGGCACCCTATTATAGGTCAGTACGGTATGATCAAGCATTTTGCTGGAGCAATTTGCGCTCATTGGACGCCAGAAAACAATACAGACTTCACCCGAGTGTCCCTAGACTTTCGAATCATTCCTGGAACAATGTATCATGCTCTCAAGTGTGGAGGCAAGCATTCAGGAGGCGTAAGAGATGTATATAGAGAAAAGGACGGTTACTACAGCCGTAGCACATGTGCAAGTAATGGCTCAGATACATCTCATTGGGAAAGAGAAGGACCACTCAATACACCCGGACCTCGGTTTGGCTTCCCTTGGACCAAATATAAACAAACTAAACTAAAATAGTGAAGACTATCCACAGTCAATCACATCTCTCCTTCTAATGATCGTCTTTCTCCAAAATAAACTAACCGAGTTAAGATGTTGACAATATGACAAAACATACAGACAAGATCAAGTAATATTTGTCTTTTGATATCAACCAAACCTTACTAAGATTATATCGTAAAACAATATTATATATTTTTTCTTTTTCACTTCATTTAACCCTTACGGACAAACTTTCGCTCTGGTGGAGTTCTAACCCTACGTCCTTCCCTGGAACGTCCACGGACAATACGTTGATGCACAGCAGCCTCAACACAGTAGTACATCTTAATGTAAAGCTTGGGAAGTTGGTATTCTTGGTATGCAGAAGCTTCCTTAATATCTCTAAGTGATGATGCATCAACGATGTTACGTACGACGAAACGCTTGATGGCCTTATCCTTGGGGATGGCCTTTCCAGTGGATGCACATCTTTAATGTTTTTATATTATATTATAATAATATGGGTAGTGGGTAGAAAGAGAGGAGTATTAGATATTGCAGTGTTGAGTAAAGGAGATTAAATTGATGTAATATTTGCAATGACCAAGGGTCATCATAACTAAACTCGCACACGATAATAACTCACCTAACACGCTTAACGTGTCCACGTCCGTGCTTATTTCTTCCGTGATTACGTCTCTTGACAGTCATGATTGCAATATATTATATAACTGCAGTAAGGGGATAGAGGTGAAAAAAGTTAGTATACATTGACAAAATATAGTATATACAGGCCACACAAACTAAGCGTCGACACCGCATAATTTCTACACTATATGAACCATTTAATAATGATATTCAACCGCTGCATTTGTCTTACAGATAGGCACAACTTAACAACATACAACACACCTCAACTTTTTGTTGTTATTGTTGTTAGCGTCGACGGCCAGACGAAAATTTACCTGAAAACTAAATTTCTCATGGTATGAATCCGTGAAATCAATCGGATTGATTAAACGTAAACGTTTAGCGACATTGAGGAGGAGATTGGTTCAATTCAATTTAATATGAGATCACGATATGATGGCTTCTTCATTGTCTTACTATATAATTGCAGTATTCATATTGCAAACATTGTCGTCTGAGGTATCATCATTTGGAATTCCACCACCCGAGAGACTGCGGCGTCTTCTTGAAGCAACAGACAGAGGCGAATCTCCTATTTTACTTTTGCCATGTTGTTATGATGGATTGACAGCTCGACTTGTTGGACTATCGGGTTGTAAGTTGTGTGCTACACATCTCTTGTTGTATGTCAGTCATATCTAATATCATTCTCATTGAGCGTGCTTATTGATCTTTGCATTGAACAATGCATATCCTATCAAACAAATATGATCATATCATTTCTCCATGAAACAATATACTACATATCCTGTCAAACAACATACGATACAATAAAAAAGTCAATGCAACATTTATGACAGGATTTGGTGTTAGCGCCGCCAATGGATACCCAGATACACAATTAGTATCATATAACGAAATGTTATCTGCCGCGAATTCAGTAGCAGAAGGATTATCGAGTGCTGCATTAGAAGTGGCAAAGTATGGAGAAGAAGGAGAAGAGGAGACCGAAAGTAGTTCGCCTCCAATAGCTATCCCTTGTATTGCTGATGGCGATACTGGCTATGTGAGTTCGTATGATTTGCATAACTTTATCGCAAGTGCTTATGGTCTTTGGTGTCCATATCGTATATATACAATGATAAATGAATGTACATCTCATGCACATAAATATGGTTCATATCAAACATATACATCTTATGCTCACAACTTTCATCATATTCTATCTACCAGGGCAATGCTATCAATGTAAAGCGTACCGTATTTGGTTATGCTCGAGCCGGTATGGCAGGAATGATGATAGAAGATCAGGTTTCACCAAAGAGATGTGGTCATGTTGCAGGCAAATCTGTTGTACCATTTGATGAAGCTGTACAAAGAGTTAAAGCTGCTTGTGATGCCAGGTAAGAGAAGATCAGTGTAGTATTATATATACTTGGAGATATTACAGAATTTTTTCTAACAATACACGGATTTCTTGCAGAGACGAGTACGAAGCATTATTTGGAAAAGGTACCGGACCTTTGATATTGGCTAGAACAGATTCATTAGTTACTGATGGATTTGAGGATGCCATACAAAGATGTATCGCGTTCAGAGAAGAAGCTGGTTGTGATATGACATTTTTGGAAGCACCACAGTCGATAGAGCAAATGCAAGAGTATTGTAATCGTGTCTCTGGACCCAAGCTTGCGAACATGCTAGAGTATGGCTCGACACCGATACTACCGCCTGATGAACTACAAAAGATGGGATACACAATGTCTGCATATCCATTGACTCTTCTATCTGCATCTATCAAAGCAATGCAAGAATCTTTAGAACTGATTAAAGAAGGTAAACCGACATATGATAAGATACTATCATTTGCAGAAACAAAGGACATTGTAGGTTTCACAAAATATGCAAAAGAGGAAGAACGATATAAAGTAAATGAATGATCACAACTATTCAAGAGGACCTGCCTAGTATATATGATTGACGACAAGGATACCTCTAAAGGTATCCTTCATCGGCCATAAAATCTTATTTTCAGAAATCCACTCTATGTCTGGCTTTGTGTAGGACTGTACGATATCTAATAATAAGAGATTGAACCCATATTAGTAGTGTGTTCCATCAAAGTATATATTATGTTTAGACTGGCAACTCATTCTCGCTATGCCGCAGTTAAGCGGTCTTTTTCTTCCTACACAAAATCTACATCAATCACAAAGAAGAGGAGTAATAATGTTTGCTTATGTAACAGTATATCATTGCAACGTCCTCTTTCAACATCAAATCTACACATACCGCCAGTATCATATATGAATAATGGTAGTTTTAGAGCTGGATCTCAGTATATGCAAAATCGATGCTTCTTCTTTAGTAGTGGTGGAGATGATGACAGTAACAACAACAATGACGATAAAAAGAAAGGAGACAAAGATATAAAAGATATCGACGACAATAAAGATGATGATAAAAAAGATAAAGACAATAGCAAACAAGATGATGATACTGCTGAATCAAAAAGTGCTGAAGATTCTGATTCACCGCCGTCTCCGACATTGAATAACTCGGCTAGATATAAGACATCAGATACTCGAAGTAATGTGTTAGTACCAACAACAAGATTGGGGTTTGGCGACCAGGCTCCTAGATATCCACATTTAACGGCTTTACCAGTTACAAGAGGACCGGTCTTTCCTGGGTAAGTATTTATGACATTACTTGTATATGTTGTACATATCATATGTTCATTATACTAACTAAACAACAATCTACTTTTTATCACTATTAACAGAGTATTAACCCCCATTACAATATCTGATCAAAAGACAATAGAAGCAGTAGAAAGAGTAATGTCAGCAGGAGGGGGATATCTCGGTTTATTCCAACGCAAAGATGAATCTGATCCATCTAAACCGTTGCTCGAGTATCCCGAAGTTATTACAGATGCATCAGAGATTTATAGTGTTGGGACATTTGCTCAAATACAGAGAATGACAAAGGCAGATGAGGAAGGTCACATCCACCCATTTGATGAGCCGAAAGACGATGAAGAGAAGGAGTCTAATCCTGATCATGCAAATTTACTAATAATGCCACATCGACGTATCGATCTATTATCAGTTGATGAGATTGGACCACCAATAGACGTTACTGTTTCACATTGGGATAGGTTACAATACATTCGGGGTGAAGATAGTTCTAGAGATGACTTGATACAAGCTCTATGTCAAGAGGTACTAAGTACTATTCGGGAGGTTGCACAGATGAATTCACTATTTAAGGAGCAGGTGGTTAATCTTGTACCGTCGTCACATCTCTTTGATATGAAGGATCCATATAGGCTAGCAGATTTCGCTGCCTCATTATCGAGTGGTGGTGAAGTTGCTGAGTTGCAAGCATTACTTGAAGAGAAGGATGCAGAACAGAGATTACACAAAGCACTTGTGATATTATCAAAAGAGCGCGAGATATCCAAGCTTCAAAAGGAGATAGGCGCAAAAGTCGAGGAAAAGATGAGTGAAGCACAGAGGAAGTACTTCCTAACAGAACAACTCAAAACGATAAAGAAAGAGCTTGGGATGGAAAAGGATGACAAGGAGGCGCTTGTGGAGAAGTATAGGAAACAGTTAGCAGAGTATCCATCAATTCCAGACGAGATTAATGAGATTATCGAATCAGAATTAGACAAGCTCTCTACACTTGAGAAGAATAGTTCAGAGTTCAATGTCACTAGGAGCTACCTCGACTGGTTGACTGGTATACCTTGGGGTGTTCTAACAGAAGAGAACTTTGACATTACTGCTGCACGACAAGTCTTAGATCAGGATCACTATGGTATGGATGAAGTCAAGGAAACCATTCTCCAGTTTATTGCTGTCGGGAAGCTTAAAGGCAGTGTTCAGGGAAAGATCTTATGTCTTGCAGGTCCTCCAGGCACTGGCAAGACATCCATTGCAGAGAGTGTTGCAACTGCACTAGGGAGAAAGTTCTTCCGATTCAGTGTCGGTGGTATGAGTGATGTCAGTGAAATCAAAGGCCACAGACGCACATATGTTGGAGCCATGCCTGGAAAGATTATTCAATGTTTGAAAAGTACCGAGTCTACCAATCCACTAGTATTGATTGATGAGATTGATAAACTTGGTAAAGACTTCCGTGGCGATCCAGCCTCTGCACTCCTTGAGGTATTAGATCCTTCACAGAATTCTACATTCCGAGATCATTTTATTGATGCTCCTGTGGATATCAGTAAGGTATTGTTCATGTGTACTGCTAATGACTTATCAACAATCCCAGGCCCTCTACTTGATAGAATGGAGGTTATTCGTCTGTCGGGTTATGATGTACCAGAGAAGTTGGAGATTGCTGAACAGTATCTTGTGCCGAAGTCAATGGTAAATAGTGGCCTTATGATAAAGGAAACTCCCGAGGAGGAAGAGAAATCAGAAGAAGAAAAGTCAGACGATGCTGCTGACAAAGAAAAAGACGATTCAGCTGCCGACGAGAAGAAGGAACAAGTCAAACCAGTCTATCGTCTTGCAGATACGATACCAGAATCACTCACTATTGAGAGAAGTGCTCTTGAAAGTCTTGTTCGTTGGTATTGTCGTGAGGCTGGTGTTCGTAACCTGGCGAAGAAGATTGACAAGATTACAGGTCTATTATCTCTGCAGGTAGTTGCCGAAGAAGAAGGAGCACAACTAACAGAGAAGAGTTCAAGGCAGTCAGATACTTGGCAAGTATCTTCTGACAACTTACATGAGTATGTTGGTAAGCCAATATTTACATCTGATCGTCTATATGAGACAGACCCTTTGCCGCATGGTATAGTCATGGGGTTAGCTTGGACTTCGATGGGAGGATCAGCACTCTATGTTGAAACTCAAGGCATCAAGCGTGGGCTTGACAATGAAGGCAAACCTAGAGGCGGTGGAACTTTGAAGGTTACAGGTCAAATGGGAGATGTAATGAAAGAGAGTACTCAGATCGCCTATACTGTTGCTCGAGCTCGTCTAGCTGAAATTGAGCCCGACAATACCTACTTTGATGTGACAGATATACACATGCATGTCCCAGAAGGAGCCACGCCTAAAGATGGACCTTCTGCCGGCATCACCATGGTAACTTCCATGCTCTCACTTGCTCTCGATAAAGCTATCAAGAGTGAACTTGCAATGACCGGCGAAGTCAGTTTAACAGGCAAGGTGCTTGCAGTAGGAGGTATCAAGGAGAAAGTCATGGCTGCTAGAAGAGCAGGTATCAAAAGACTCATCTTCCCAGAGGAGTGCAGGCGTGACTTCGATGAACTCCCTGACTATCTCAAAGAGGGCTTAGATGTCAACTATGCTACAGATTACACTAGTGTATACGATGTTGCATTTGGTGCAAATTAAGTTTGTTAACTTTAAAAATAGAGACTTATCTTTTTTCTTTACTCGTCAAGACTCTAAGATTCTATACATGAACATGAGTCGCCAGATTTGGGTTTCGTCAAAAAGTTTCCTCTCGTGAGTTGTGTTGTACAAATGACATGCTCCAATGTACCTATATCATATGTATTTGTTGCAATTAAAACTTAATCTTTCTCTCAATGTTCTTCTCCTTCAGGCGTGTTACAGGTTCCATCTCTCCAGTTTCGGGGTTCTGCATCCATTTGAAGTAACCTGCATTATTTGGGCCCCTATAGTCCTCTGGAAGATGCGTGTTATCGCGATTTATGATGATGACAGAGGAGATAGTAACTTACATTAGTATATATGGCTTGCAAAAACAATCAAATGAAGTACTCAAATCACCAAGACTTCATAATAAACACACGGGTTCATTCAACAAAACAATACTAACGCGGACTTTCCAGTACTATCAAAACCTTGACTCTTCTTCCTATTACTATCATTCTCTCCATAAAAGCTACTTTTCCTCTTTCCATAGAATGCTGCCCCAGCCCCTAGTCGTCGGGATGTTGCATCATCTACAAAGTTATCTAATTCCTGAAAGAAGTTACCAAAGAACCCTTTCTTTTGCTTAGGTTGTTCTACTGATTCATTGTCATATTCACCGTCTGGTACATCTTTCCCAAAGTTATAAGACGATTCTGATAGTTTACTATTCACTCTACTAATAGTTGTTGTTTGTATGGTATTGCAACTGGTAGTAAATGCAGCTGTTTCTTGAACTACTGTACTACTGCATACTAACGCAGCTATTGCTATTGTTGTTAGTTCGGTTGTCCACATGATATTTTTGTTGAGTGAGTATATCTAATCCGTCTACACCGCCGATCCAATCAAATATCTGAGTAATCGCCGCTGCTAACTTATACTTCTACTTATTATGCGCCGTCATTAGAGTCTTCAACAGGTTGCAGTGAGTCACACTTAGGAGGATTCTTAGCTAAGCTTTTATGTGGTCTATTTTACCTATGCATCGACCTCAAAAGAGTGTTTAGTTGTTATGTAGTGTTGGTAATGTAGGCACCTGTATGTTTGTTTACTCTGTGTCTTAGCCAAGCTTATACACTGGAAGAGTTTCATAATTAATAATGTTAGCCGCTTGTGAGGTTGTGGCGGAGGTATAGATAAGTGCATAAGATAGGCACAAAAACAACACAACATAAAATTATATGATGGCTAACGTTAAAAATACCAAACATACACCATTGGTAGTTACAACACCAAAGAAGAAACCAAATAGACCTACAAGATGTATAAATTGCAAATGTCATCAATTCCAATCAGATAATAGTATCACATCTTCTATAGAGTCAGATATACAAACTGATATATTGGTTGATTGGTTGTCTAACGGTGCATCAAACAGTAATGAGGTAAATGAGAAGAAGACAGCAACAAAACCATGTCCAAATAGACTGCATGCATCTATTGTAATCTTAAATACAATTAGAGATGCATGTCGACCATATCTTGAATCATCTACGTCACCACAACAAGCTTCAACTACTGTTGGTTTCTCACCTACTCGATCTTCATCACTGAACAATAGTAAAGTCAATAATAAGAGTGTGCAACCAAATTTCAACAATAATCAGGTCACATACGAAGACTCATTCCCATCATTATCATCTAGTTTACCTTCTACTACTACTGTAGAACCAACAATGCTTGTGGGTAGAAAGAAGAATAAGAGTCCAAAGAAAAGTACTACTACTACTCAATCGGCAGCTTCTACTTCTGTACCTTCTTCAACTACGCCTACATTACTTGTTGGAAGGAAGAAGAGTAAAGTTACAAAGAATGACACAAAACAGATATTAAATGGTAGTAATTCGATCAGTCAAAGCATTACAAAGGGTACCACAAATAATATGAACAGCTCGCTGAAAGGTTCACCAAAAGCAAAGAAGAGAATAAAGCCAATCACGATATCACTTTCGACTGGAGTAGATTCGGCATTTGCTGTCCCATCCACAAATGACTTTAAACCACTAGCAATTCAGGGAAATATAGCATCTTTACCATCTCAGGCAACTACACAACAAATAGCTACTACTGATGATGATGATCATATACTTCCAAAGATTCAAAGTACAAGTCCAACCAATATAGTTGGTACCGAAATAGATATGGGCGAGTCGAATAAAGTTGGAACAACTCTAAACCCTGATGATTTGCAAAAGTTAAAGAGACTCGTGAGAATCTATTCAACAATTATCAGATCACATTTAGCACCGTCACTTCTATTGGAGATGCACCTTCTTGTGAGGCTTATTTCACTATCAAGAAGTTCTAGACTCAAGACTTTAGATGAGACTACTACTACTACGACACAGCAAACAAACTATTGTGACCTATTTCAATCTGAAATAGCGTGTAGAACATTTGCCGCTGAAACATTTACATCCTTGGAGGGTGTAATAATAAACATGGGACATGAAACGATTAAACTCTTCGTGGCACTACCGGCGTTACAAAAGCAATGTCCGGACTTATGCATGAAGTTGCAGGATATAATAGATACTGGAAACTCGGAATTGCTATTTGAGACGGATCAGAAAGCCCTTGGTTCGAATACAAACACACCTCATCTTACCCTGCCATTTGATCATGCACGAGATTCACGGCATAATTATCGTTCACCGGATTTGAGTAGACAATTCAAGGAGCGTGAGGAGTTACGAGATTCCTTTGTTCGTCAACTTCGTTCTTTTCAGGATGTACGTGGTAAACTCATGGAGCACGAGCAGGCTGAAAAATGTATCAGTTCTATTCGATATGAATCGAGAGAAATGTTGAAGAAGATGTCGTCTGGAAATATACTGTGGTTTGTAAACTTCTTTTGTGACTTGCTGTGCCAGATCGGGAATACTCCTATTACTGAGACTGATTCGGAAGTACTGAAACAGATTGGTGATAAGAAGAGATTGCAGAAACTACACATGAGATTCACTTCAAAGAGCGGTCAAACGAATAAGAGTAGTAGGAAGCTTCGGATAGATCAGAAAGGGGGGTCGTCGTCTAATACAAAGACTACACCAGATCAAAGTTTTGCTATTGGACATCAAGAGTTCTTCTTTATATTTCTCCAAGCGGGTGACTCGTACAAGTTCAATGTTCATATGAAGCGTCGATTGGCTCAACTCATTACCGAAATGTCATCTGTAAATGAAACGAAAGGATTATGTGAACACATCTCAAAGACACAAATGCTGGCAAAGTTCCTTGGTATGTTAGTGTTTAGTCCAAACTGGGACATGTCTGTTAACACTCCCAATTCAGTGATTGACCATAATAACAATTCGGCTGTCAACTCATTCCCAATCGATGTGAAGAAATGTATTGTAACCGCGTGGAAACAATATCGATTGGTTGTTGTTATTCCATGGGCAGTACAGTACCTTAGGATGATGAGATGGTAAGCACTCATGTTTAGTTCACTATACTTTCTTATTACTTATTTGAATACTCACACTATATCCTTATGTCAATAGGGATGATGTATCAAGGAAAGACAAATACTATATTGATACCTTCACTCTACTCCGAAGTATCAATCATCATTGTCTACCGTATCAAATCATGCAGCACAGTTACTATCAATCAAATGTGGTTGTATTGGTATCCTTTGAACTGGACACTCTTTTTCATGATGTCATCGTTCCTCCATCTCAAATGTCATCTCTTCTAGAAAGACAAACAACTGATGGAACAACAGACTCGTCCAACTTGATTCCACTCGATAATTATCCTCTTTGGTTCAGTAAATCATTCCTGTTCCCGTCTATACCACATCTGAAAGATTTATGTGAGCTATTGAAAGATGTAGCTCAGAATAATGGCAAAACGTCAAGTACATCAAGCACCAAAAAAGTAAGACCGAATATGATACGAAAGATATCATTCAGTGGTTCGTTTAGTGGCGATAGATCTATAACTGCTAGTCCGTGGTCAGGCACTCGTGCTGGAACTCCTTCAAGCAGTGATAAGATTGGCATTAAAGAAAGACTGGTAGACGCATTCTTTCATCAACACAAGGATTTGCAACAACTCTGTGAGACAGTTGTCGATCGTGCCATCAAGAACTTTACTGAGACAGTATCAGAATCATTAATACCGCCGATATTCAAGAATGGCGCAACATCATTTGGAGATTACTTTGACAAATCCCCGAGAATGACACTCGATGAGTACAACAAACTATTGAAGAGTTTAGAGTCGGATGCGACTAAAGAAGCAACGTCTCTAATGAGTGATGACTTTAACAGAATTATTAGAGGCACGTTACAACTACTTGCTCCTACAGAGACTCAGGACAAGGTTGTAGAAGTGGCATCAACTCTATCAATCAATCACGCCACTCAAAAAGGAAAGAGTGTAATCCGAGCAATTATTTCAGAGGAGAAGAAGAAACTCGTGGCTGAGTTTATTCGAAAGCAGAAGAAAGTCGAAGCAGGAGTGCCATTGAAGAGGGTTAGTGCACTAAAAGACAATCATATTATATCCAACAACTCACAACTCCATGTCCTTATCGAGGTAGCTGAATCGCTGAGAGGATTGTATGATGATAAAATGGAGGATGGCTCTATTACTACAATCTTGCAAAACTTGAAACATCATAAAGCAAAAGCTATGGATTATATACGGAGGCATTATATCGGAAGTGGTAGTTCTCAGACAACTATTGATTTTGAGCAACAATGTACATCACTGTTGAGAAAGTTCTTCTCCAATCCATCACATATTCATTTGCTTGAGGCTGTTATTGAAGTTGGTGATTTACTCTCTCATCTTGGTATGTTAGGGTATGCTCATTCAACACAGACTGAAATAGAATCTCTACTTTGTGACGATGACAATATGCTCTCACTCGTGAATGCATGCAATGAAGACTTGATTAGCCATGAGTCAGTTGGCAACTATTTATTCATGATGATAGAAGGCTCCTTTGTGTGTTATCTTGCTTTGGAGAACGCCTTGCTTCATTCAATAAAGGTGAATGAACATGCAACAGCTGTTGCTAAGATTGTGTTGAAACGACTAGCTTCAAGATTAGGAGCAGAGAACAGCACAGAAGGACTTGTGCTTATGATTCGTCTCCAGAGATCCATCTCCCGTATAGAAGGTGACACTACAGGGCCGGTTTCAAAAGTATTATTTAGTAATGTGTAGGTACTAGCTACAATCTTAATGTAGCTATTATACACACATGCTATATTTACATATCCTACTTAATTGTTTGATTCTGTGAACACTTCACTGATCTGATGAACTATTGTATATAGCGTCCACAATGTTGGAACAAGATTGAGCATAACATATGATGATTGAATGCCTATCGCCTCAGCTATTGATTCCTCTTCATTCACCGATTTTTCTAAGCGGTATCCGGTTTGCCATTACTTACTTTCTCACAAAACAAAATTATTGCAACACAACTAAACCATATCTTTGACGTAAATACCTTCTGTTATCCAATTAGGTGAGTGCCCATGCGGCCCCTGCTGTCATGCTATGCTATAGGAAGGGTTGATGCGTATGTTTTTGTGGGTGGAGACGGTTCTAGTTATTGAAGAAAGAGAAAGATATGTTTTTTTTTTGTGTGTGCATATCATGTGTTACTTGTCTTTGGTGGTGGATATAGGGATGTATGCTCCGCTTTGGGTCCGCCGCATCTTCGTTTAAGCCAGCCTGATATTTAGGAAGGACGGATGTGCATCCGATAACGTTGATGGAACAAAGCCCAACCCCACTCTCTTCAATATATCCATTGGTTCCATTGAATAATTGTCAAATTTTGTAATAATCTCTTGATGTATTACATTATTGTTGTGTTGTTGTTGTTGTATATTGTTTCTGGCATTATTTGCTTTATCTATGTTATTGATGTTATTATACTCGTAAGCGGCAATGAATCAAAACTGATTACTTGCCGATGATACGCCGTTTGGTATTATCAAAAGCAAGAGAGAACAGGATAAGATGATAAGAGTTGATGTACTAATGGATTGCATACTATCGAATATAGTTCTTATATTGTAAGTACAATATATAACACATATAATACCTATGAGTTTTTGTGTGAGCGAGAAGTGGTCGTTGCAAAAAATACTGCATGCATTTTGCACCGTGTCGCACTAGTACAGTACGAGTAAGAAGGCATGCCCTTCTTTCTCATGACAAATAGGTATAGGCTAACGAAAGGAATAACGGCAGGATGCTTGTGTTTACTCATTATATACAATCCATATATACAATCCATACATACAATCCATATATACAATCCATATATAAATATAATCCATATATACAATCCAAACCTTTTCGACGTGTTATGTTATGGCTATAACTCATCTCTGCGGTCATCATCTGATATACTATTTCTTTCTTTTGCCTGGCTTTGGAGTTCGTCCCATATACGTCTTAGCTCTTTCTCCCATGAACCATCGTTACGCTTATACATTTTGGCATCAGATGAGTTTATCTTACCCAACTCAATCAAAGTATCTAATATCCCTTCTCTTTTCTCGTATACCAATGACCACTCTGATTTAGATATCAAGTCTAATGCAGAGTCTACAGCTTTTGCCATTTCTCCCTTCATTGCATTGGTACTTGTTTTATCGATTGATGGTTTTGTTTGTTTCATGGGTACACTGTGTTGTTTTATTGGCTCATACTCAGACATTGATTTTACTTTTGCCTTTATTAATGCAAGGGTATCTTCATCCATTGCATCTTCACCCATGATTTGCATTACTTCTTCAAATGCTTCTTCTCTTTCTTCATCTGACATTAATGCAAACATTTCCATTACTTCCTGTAACTCTTCATCGTCTATGTCGACTAACGGGGTATCATCATTTATTTGTTCGTCTGATGCATCTTTTGACTTTATACCAAATGCCGCATTTGTCTATGTGTAAATGAGATATGTTAGTATGTTTTGATAAAATAACTATCAGAATAGAAGCATAGTCATTTAATAGTCAAACTCTTATAACCTAATAAACATCAATGATCAATCAATATGCCGCACTATCGTATGATGTTTGGCAAGGATACCGCAACACAACATTTCAACAATATAGGGTATCTTTTCATCAATACTCAACACACGGAACTGCCGAAGTGATTGCATAGTGTTCATTCGAAAGAGCATCAAAAACTGATCCAGTCACTATATTGACAGTCTTCTACTATATTACAATTGATACCAACATCGATTTTATTTTCCCCATCATGTGTCCTTTTTTTGTCCTTTCAAATCTTGTATATAACCTCAAACTACGCCGCTAAATCGACAACCACTTACCAGTACACAAAATGAGCATATTATACAGATTAAGGTGAGATAATATGAGATCATTAGATGATGATGGATAGATGAGACAGTGATGATAATATGAGCGTGGTGAGAGCAACTCCTATTTAGAAATCGTTTCATCGCCAAAAGTCAAATAGCATTCTCAGCCAACAAAATCTATCATAACTTTGACGATGGCAGAGGATGATTTAGACGCCCTCTTCGGCGCCTTTGATGGCGACGATGACGATAATAATGCCGCAGTTAAAGTGCCTAAAGTTGCTGAAAAATCTGAGAGTGACGATGAAGACGAATCTTCAGATGACGATGAAAAACAAACATCAAAGAAGACAGAAGATGATGATGGTTGTGATGAGGAGATGGATGATGATACTACTAAATCAAAAGACAACAATAAACAACCCAACACCGATCAACCGAAGGCTAAAGCTGTATCTACAATGTATGCTGATGTCTTCTCATCTATGCAACATGCCGTAGGACATACACAAAAGAAAGTAGTCGATGGTACAAATAATAATAGTGATAAAGATACAAAGAGCAATACTAACGCCATAAACACAGACAATACAACTACTGCCAATGATGATAATCGTGAAGTATCAACGGGAACATCTCATGATAAATCTATTCGATCCTACTCTGCAATACCCGATTCACCTAATATCAAAACTACAACCAATAAAGAAGAAGGAGATGAAGATACTAAAGAATCTACTACTCGTCCACCAGCAAAGACATATCCATTTACATTAGATCCATTCCAACAAACTGCAATTAATTATGTTGAAAAGAATGAATCAGTATTAGTTGCCGCACATACCTCGGCAGGTAAAACTGTCGTGGCCGAGTATGCAATTGCTAAATCATTACGAGATGGACAACGTGTTGTATACACTTCACCAATCAAGGCTTTATCTAATCAAAAGTATAGAGATTTACAAGAAGAATTTGAAGATGTTGGATTAATGACTGGCGATATTACAATTAACCCATCAGCGACATGCTTGGTAATGACTACAGAAATTTTACGTAGTATGTTATACAGAGGTTCAGAAGTAATGCGTGAGGTGGCATGGGTTATCTATGATGAGGTACATTACATGCGTGATAAGGAACGTGGTGTGGTTTGGGAAGAGAGTATTATACTGCTGCCGCATAAAGTACGATTTGTATTCCTATCGGCAACAATTCCCAATGCTAAGCAGTTTGTTAGTTGGATAGCCAAGATTCATCATCAGCCGTGTCATGTTGTTTATACGAATTATCGTCCAACGCCGTTACAGCATTATATCTTTCCCCAGGGTGGTGATGGATTACACTTAGTAGTAGATGAGAAGGGAAAGTTTCGTGAATCCAACTTTCAAAAGGCAATGTCGGCTTTGCAAGGTGGAGGCGGTATGGATGGCGCGATTGCTGATGCCCTGGAAAACTCTGGTGGTGGCAAAGGCGGACCGAGGGGACAGAAACGGAAACGAGGTGGAGGTAAAGGACCAAATCAAGACTTGCATCGTATTGTCAAATTAATCATGACACGTAATCTCAATCCAGTGATTGTATTCTCCTTTTCGAAGAAAGATTGTGAGAAGTATGCATTAGAGTTGAAACGTGAGGATTATACCGATGAAGTTGAGAAGGATTTGATTTCACAGGTATATTCAAATGCTATTGAGAGTTTATCAGAAGATGATCGTAAATTGCCACAAGTGGAAGCCTTGTTGCCATTACTGAAAAGAGGTATTGGTATTCATCATGGCGGTTTACTTCCTATTCTCAAGGAAATTGTGGAGATTCTCTTCTCGGAGGGATTGATTAAGTGTCTATTTGCAACTGAGACATTTGCCATTGGTATCAACATGCCTGCGAAGACTGTGGTGTTTACTAATACTCGTAAATGGGACGGGAAGGAAATTCGTTGGGTAACATCTGGTGAATATATACAGATGAGTGGGAGAGCCGGACGTCGTGGTAAGGATGATCGTGGAGTTGTTATCCAAATGATGGACGAGAAGATGGAACCGACAGTATGTAAGGGAATCTTATATGGAGATCCTGATCCACTGAATAGTTCGTACCGAATCTCCTACAATATGTTGCTTAATATGCTCAGGGTTGAGGATGTGGATCCAGAGTATCTCTTGCGTGCAAGTTTCCACCAATATCAACAAGAAAGTGAAGCCCCGGCGTTGGAGGCACAAGCAGACGAGGCTGAGAAAGAAGGCAAGGCAATTGAAGTTGTGCCTGGGGGCACCGAAGAGGATGTGGCCGCTGTGGGAGAATACTTTGGTATGGATCGTCAACTTTTATTGACACAGCGTAAGATGATGAAGATACAACGCAGACCGGAACATATTCTACCATTTGTTCAATCCAGTGGAAGACTAATTGATGTGACTATTGATGGAGAGAATTATGGTTGGGGTATCATCGTGCGATATAAGCGAAAAAGTGGTACAGGAACAGCTGGCTCGGCAGGTCAGCAAGCTCTAAACACTGAAGGTCCAGTACATAGTATTGATGTCCTTCTCGGCTGCGTCGATCGGCACTTTGATGACACGACACCAAGTGCAGAAGCACGACGAGAAGAAGATAAGGCAAATCTCGGTTTGCTATGGAGAGGCACGGCAAGACATTGTCGACCTGTGTTACCTGGAGACAAGTCAGACATTGTAAGCATGCGTGAGTTTACAGTGGACTTGAATACTATTGATCGTATATCAGCGGTTCGTCTATTTGTTCCGCAAGATACCAAGCCACAAGAGGCTAGAAAGAACATCATGAAATCATTACAAGAAGTCCAAAGACGCTTTCCTGATGGCTTGCCGCTTCTAGATCCTGTCCAGGATCTCAAAATCAATGTGGGAGAGTTCAACAAACTCTTGGAAAGAGCTTCAGAGCTGAAGGGACGACTTGCATCTCATAAACTTTCTACTGAAGTTGATGAGAAGGAAAGACTACGACGCGTTAGTGCCTATGAACGCAAGAGTGATCAATTGGAAAGTGCTCGATTATTGAGAAGGGAAGCTCGATCATGTCAGACAATGGTAATGAAGGATGAACTGCGGAAGATGAAACGTGTCTTGAAGGAGCTCGGTCATGTCGATGGGTCTGGCGTTATTCAAACAAAAGGCAGAACGGCATGTGAGATTAATACAGCAAATGAACTCGTTGTGGTGGAGCTAGTGTTTGCAGGTGTGTTCAATGATTTGACTGTAGAGCAGAGTGTTGCCTTGCTCTCTTGTTTGATCTTTGACGAGAAAAGTAAGGACGAAGACGATCCAGCTCAGGGCTTGAAATCATATCTCTCAGGTCCCTACTACAAGTTGATTGAGTTAGCAAGGTCAGTGGCCAAAGTGGCTATATCGTGTAAGATTGAGCTGAATGAGGATGAGTTTGTGGAGAAGTTCAACCCTGGCTTGATGGAGGCTGTATATGCATGGTGTAAGGGTGCAAAGTTTGTTGAAGTTCAAAAACTAACAGGCACATTTGAGGGATCGACAATCCGTTCATTGAGGAGGCTTGAGGAATTGGTCAGGCAGCTTGCAAGTGCCTCCAAGTCAATTGGCAATCTAGAGCTGCAGGCAAAGTTTGAGAAGGGGAGTGAATTACTCAAGCGTGATATTGTCTTCTGCAGTAGTTTGTACCTTTAAGCAATATTAAGTAACATATTGACGTTGAAGTGAATATAATTGTATGTAGATTGCGCATATGATAACTTCATAGAAACAATTATTGATGTATTACTGTTTACAAGTCAGTCCGCATCCTTAAATTATTTATCTTGTCCGAAACATTTTCTTTTTGTTCAGGTGATACCATCTTCAATAGATAGACACCACCCACGGACAGGCACCACCACTCATCATTTACAATATACCTCACTAATACACAAATCACATTAGAAATCCAAATCCAAAATGGCAAAATTATCTCCACGATCTTCTTTCTTCTTTTCCTCTTCAACTACTTTCGGTTGAACCATACCTGGCAAATTATCAAAATCAATATACTTCTTTGATCCCATCTGTACAATATCACCATCACTATCCAATACTACATAAAATGGAACCTGTTTAAAACCTAAGGTTTTCTTTGCCTCCTCCTTACTATCAAGGTCCATGAAGAAATGTGATATCTTATCCCATCGTGGACTGTCTTCCTTCTCAACTATATTACGTGCATCGTCTGATGAACTTCCTGTACCACAGCATATTGAGGCGAATTTAACATTTTTATATCTCTCATCTTCCGCTAGGTTATTTAGTTTGTCGAGTGCTTCTGGACAGTTTGTGCATCGAGTAGTCCAAAAATCTGTATATGTATGTATGCCATTGCAGCAATTTGTATATCAGAGAGTATAATATATGTTAGCAACATATTATATTAGGGTGCACCGATTATGTGTTACATTTAATAAGTGAAAGTATACAACTCACCTATAACGGTATGTTCTCCTGTAAAGGCCGATTTGGTAGCAGTATATTCTGCATTTCCAAGGTTGGTAAGAGGAAGGTCGGGAAGAATAGGCGAGACAGTCATGATTATTTATACGATAGGTAGTGGTTATGGTTGTTTGTTACGATAATGTTTTCTACGATTATTTATTTGCAGAGGGTATCCTATGGTATCCTAGGATGGAAGCAGGCGATAAAGAGTGATGAAGAGGTAGGAGGCTACAACAAGCCCTTCTTCTTCCTAAGAATACTGCACCAAAGATCAATATAAGTATACCTTCCCACTACCGTCATTTGATAGTTATACTGTATTATAATATACAACGAAGTTCATCCGCGGGCAGTCTATCGTAGTTATTGCAAAAGTACTTAGTCGGTGCACCTAAAATTATGAGAGCTCGTTCGACATTTCGTCAGGAAAACGGTAGTGATAAAACGACAGATGATGATGATTGCAATGGAAAGGATAAAACACAAGTTAAGAAGTTTAGGAGACCTCCAATGGCAGCTTTTAAAATGCCACCGCCACCGAAAATTGCAATTACTACTCCTAGCAAAAAGAATCAGGCTGATCAACAAGCTAATGGCACTGTTGGTGATAGTGAAAAGGCTGACAACAGTAATAAACAGCAAATAACTGCACAACCACAAGTTGCAGAAGTTCCACAAATGCAGGCTGATACCTCTGTCTATCAAAGACCTTTAGCTCGCAATGTAAATGAACAACAACAAATAACTAGTAACAATACAACTACCGCCGTCAATAATGGTGGTGTCTATAATAGAGATATCAGTGACAATAGCAACACAATATATACACAACAGCAGCAATATCAACCATCTTCTATGCAAATCTCACATCCCTACAAACCTTCTTCTTGGTATTCAGATGCAAAGAATGTCAAAAGAAGGAGAAAGATTATGCAACTAATAGCAAGTGTGATGACCTTACTCATTATACTCATATTACTCTGGATGAAACGAAAAGATGTACAACATTTCATTCAAACTTCATTTAAAGAATCAGAGAAGAAACATAGACATTATAAAAACTATCATCATCATGATCATCATTATCATCCAATGTTGGGTATTAATGAGATACCAACATCATCATCAAATAAAGTAGATGCCTCTGGTGTCAGTAATATGAAGCGAAGTTATAGACAATTAGAGCAAGAACATGCATCATCAAGTGATCAACAACTTGTTGATCAAACTACTGCTACAACTAATGATTTGTTTTCAACATTCCCAGTAACAACACTCTCCAATAAACGATTGTTACCCTATATTGGCTTTGGTGTTTCATCTCGTAGTGTTGAGCATAAACAGATTCCAATTATAGTCGCTACATTATTGCAATATGCATCAAGTGAAACTGAAGGAGGTGGAGGTATAGCCTTGATTGATGCTGTTATTGATGAAGATCGTGAATTAGAGAATAATGGTGGTAGTTTACAATATAGTATTACAAACAAAGTTGCTGAAAGATTTGAAGATGCTGAAGAGAAGTTGGAATCCAATCTAGCAAAGACTGTTGTTACCTTGGTTGGTAGAGCCATAAGCTACTTTGGCAAGGAACATCTTAAGACACATAGCATGCATGGCAAGGCAGTAACAACACATACTGGTGGATATGATTATGAAAATAGAGTCGAAGTACATTTACTAGTTGGTTTGAGTGGTCCAGATTTAGGTATTGAGAATACCATTAATGCATTACAATACTTCATGGCAGAGTTGGATGGCATTGTTCCTTCCTTTCCAAAAGATGTGCTGCATACTGACTTGAAGTCATGGAAAGCACCCAAATCATCACCAACTACAGTAGATCATCATGTTGATGTACGATTGCATGTAATGTTGCGTTTGAATCATTGCCATGACGCCTCACAGCGTGTAGCAGCATGCTCATCTGACGTCGAAACAAATAAGGAGTTGTTAGACAGATTTATTGGCTCGTATTCTATACTTGAAAAATTATATGAAGCTAGGATAATACATGGAATTGGCTTAGATGGGATACATGCAGGTGATATTCGATATCTGATAAATAAAAGCAGAATAAAACCGCAGCTATACAGAGGAGATGTATATCAAGCACTCGACATTTACGGACGTCGTCATGGGCATACAAGAATGGATAAAGATGAACACATCGCAACCGTGTTAAAAGAGAATGATATAACGTTCCTGGCAAGTAATGTTGGTGGACACATCCTTGAAATGAAAGCCATGACACCAAATGCGTTTGCTTTGCTTCAGAATTTAGGCAGCGTGCTCTTCCATGCTCATCTTGCCCAAGGTCATTTAGCACTCACAACGGAAGGAGAAGATCATTACAGTGTATCAAGACTTGTCCTCTCGTATCTTGTGAGACATAAAGTATGTGTATTACCACATGCATACAAAGCTCAGCATCTCGCTGACGACTCGCCGGAAGCAGTTGGAGGACTAGCTAACTTTCTAACTGAGAGACGAGTGGCTGAGATCGGCGCGGCTTTGAAGGCTTTACTATCTGAGAACGATCTACCTGAGGATCATGGCTTAGGTATGGAAGGAGAAAGGGAAATTGCAGTCGTCTTTCACAATCATTTGGCTGGTGATGCTCACATCTTTAGGGTTATGCATATAGGTAATGTTGAGAAAGAAGTTGCCATACCTCCAGAGAGAGGTGGACTAGTGAAAGCAAGTGATAGTGTTGTCATTATTGCCAATCATGGGGATAAGTTTGTTACATCTGCAGCTGCTGATGGAGACAAGCGCGGTACTTATATTGTCAAAGATGTCGAGAAGGGGGGTGCAATTGACTTTACAATACCAGGTTTATCACAAATAGATGAGCCTCGAAGGCATAATTAACATGAGCTATAATACTCAATTAAGTCTCTCCAATACAATAGCCGATGCACCGCCGCCACCGTTGCAGATACTTGCGCAACCGATAGTTGCATCGTTTCTTTTCAATACGTTATACAAGTTTCCAATGATACGGGCTCCTGACATACCAATCGGGTGTCCTAGACTCACAGCTCCTCCGAATACATTGACTTTGTCTTTGTCAAGATCAAGTATCATCATGTTTGCTAAAGCTACGACTGAAAAAGCTTTTGTTGATAGAGAAGGTTAGATGATCTGAGACCTGAACAAACATCAAAAACATTACTCACTTACCTTCATTGATTTCGTGATATTCCACATCTTGCAAAGTCATACCGCTTCGTTCAATTGCTATTGGTACCGCTTTCGACGGTGCCGTTGTAAACTGCACTGGAGGACCTTCGGCATCGGCATATCCAAGAATTCGAGCAAGAGGTTTTAGGTTCATTTCATTAGCTTGATCTTCATCCATAATAACTAAAGCCGCTGCTCCATCATTAATACTGCTGGCGTTTCCTGCAGTTACACTACCGTCCTTTTGAAAAGCTGGGCGTAGTGTTGGTAACTTTTCAAGCGTAACAGAATGAGGTTCTTCATCAGTATCTATTGGAGAAGTATTACTGCCTCTTTTCTTTGGCCCAATCACTGACACGATCTCATCATTATATGCACCCGATTTCATTGCCTCCTTTGATCGTTTATAACTTTCAATAGCATAATTATCTTGATCTTCTCTAGAGATGTTGTATTCTATTGCGCATTTCTCGGCGCATATCCCCATGTGAACATTATCATAGGGGTCCCAGAGTCCATCATGAATGATACCGTCAATCAGCTGTGTATTACCAAGAGCTATTCCTGAACGACTTGTTGGTAGATAATGGGGTGTATTACTCATACTTTCCATCCCTCCAGCAATCATTGCAATAGGATTCTCCTTACTACTTCGGTGAACATTACATTCGATAGCTTGCGCAGCCAACATGACACTCTTCACACCACTTGCACATACTTTATTGATTGTATTGCATATTATTGACTCTGATAAGCTGGCGCCTAAGATAGCTTGACGACATGGTGATTGACCAATACCTGCCGACAATACATTTCCCATGTAAGACTCTACAATATGTGGTACATTATTATCAAGTCTTGATAAAGCTCCGCTTTGTTTATTGTTGTAATATTGAGTTAGTTATTATAGATTATGTGAGTATAGCACAAGAAAGATATCTTAACATTATACAAAGATATGTATAGAAAGATCATATAAAATTACCATACACATATGATATGTAAATAATACTCACCTTATAGCGGCAGCACCTAATTGAGGGGCTGTGAGATGAGATAAACTTCCTCTAAACTTTCCTATTGGTGTTCTTGCATAACTTACTATTACAGCTGCTTTACTCATGATTGATATCTTGTATTCTTATGTAGATGACTTCACTGTTTCGTGTCGTGTATTAGATAGTTGCAACAATAGGTATTGTGTCACCAGGAACTGTACAGACAGTAAACACACTGATATTAATTGCAATAATTAATAGATTAATGTATTCATAACGAGTATATTATCCCCAGTCTATCTACTATGTATCAACTAGAGATGGGGCACGCATCATATCTTATTTTTGGCGATAAATATCCTTTTTGGCGATAGTTTAATCTGTGGCTTTGGCCTTCGGCACCATGTTGGCCTTGTATGTCTAATTAGAGAGTCTCTTCTTATTAGCATTGCGCTCAGGATTGTCTCTATTTAGTGGGTAGCGGATGTATCACGGATAGAACAATATCATCACCTTGTTTGCATTTCATCTTTGAGGATACCAAGTTTATTGCAAGGATATTTTTTTGATTGATCTTCTTCATCTTATCACAGATGAAGAAGAACACAAACAAAACCAAATCAAAGGCTTTCTTCCCAAATTCTCCAACCTCTGTTGGATCTCCGAGGAGAGATGGATTTTATAAACGAACGGTTCGACAACGTACACCACATAAACTATGTTCGATGGTGTTACCGCCACCATTGATTTCATTATTTGATAGTAGCACAACATCAACTACTCGAAAACAACAACAAACTGTAACTACATCAGATAATGTATCAATTGATGGATATTCAACAACAATTGATAATACTTCTCAAACACCTACACAGATTCGACATTCTAGCAATCTCTCGGCGGTATCTGCATCTGTCATGTCAACAAAGAGTAGTGCACATAATAGTATAAAATTACCTCAACATTTACGAGTTGGGATTAGCCCGTGTGATCCTTTGATTGTATTTGATGGTAGATTTGTTCTCGTTGGTACTTCTGATGGAAGGATTGCAGTATATTCGATAGTAGATTTTAATAATGTTAGTGGAATATCGGATGATGTATTGGCATCTGAAAGAAGAAGACAAGAAGAATGGGCGGAAGAGGAGGCAGAAGGAGAGGAGAAGAAAGATTTTGAAACCACACTCGAAACAGATGACGAAGAAGAAGAAGAACATGAATGGGACATGAGAGATCGAATGCAACAACGTCAAAGGGCAAAGCAAAACGTCGAACCCATTCTTGTTGTAACATTACCCGTTAAGAATCAAAATCAATCAAAGTCAGATGATCAAAACCTTAATCAAGCCAAGAGTAGTAGTTATGATGAAGAAAGTACTTCGGCTAGTGCTGGTAACAGCATACTCAATCCGCCAACTATAGTATCAATCTGTGCCACACCTAGTAATGGGACAAGTTTATTAGAGAAGA
>Ga0214477_100395_pt1 | contig 30266 bp, 24 predicted proteins | sample M1_20Mar14CPVII9_FD_165058 | JGI IMG/M metagenome (GOLD analysis project Ga0214477, IMG submission 165058) | Marine eukaryotic communities from Monterey Bay, California, United States - M1_20Mar14CPVII9sort6BwellC16 | ecosystem: Environmental > Aquatic > Marine > Unclassified | place: USA... | reverse complement strand
AGCGTGTTGCTGCCGATTTGATGGGCTTAACAGCTGCGGTGGCAGTTGCATTAAAGCGTGAATTGAAACAACAATCTATTTCGGAAGATTCAGAAGAGTTGGTGAAGCAATGGTGTGAATTCTATGCCGATGAATTATTACCAGAGACTAAGAAGTTTTGCAAGAAGGTTACCAATAAGTTGGATACGTATGGATTATACCTACCAAGTCGTATGAGTTCAAGTTTAAGCCCAGAGTTATTGGAAAAGGGTCTTAAACTTGGAGGGGGCAAAGATGGTGTTGACGAGAAGTCAACCGCAGCAAATGATGATGATGGGGAGGCTTCGGAAAAAGAAGAAGAGGCTGCAGAGAAGAGCGAAGAAGAAGATGACGAATGTTCAGCTGATGATGACGCGGATGCATCAATGGCAATGAGCGCCAATACAGCTGATGATGATGATGAGTATGAATATGATTACGACGAGTATGATGATGAATATGATTAAATTTTGAAGTTGGTATTAGATTTGTAGTTGGGGATTTGAGGGGAGAAAGTGCAATAGCTAGCTAATGCAAAGCAGAACAAGTTAGTGATCATAAATATATAAGCTTAAAGAGATTGACCGAGAGTACTTGGTATTTTACTATAGTCTTAGCTTTCCAAAACTTGGCCAGATACCTTAGGAGTTGATTCATTGAGTAGCAAGATATATAATAACTAACCAAATACAACTGGGGTATCTATAACATTCAGTTTCTAATAACCTCTAAGTTTATTGGCCACCAACTCTGTCTACAATTCACCAACCAACCCCGAACTATACCAATTTCTTTCCCAACAACTATATCCCCCAAACAATAAGTCCACTGCCAACACAGAATAAGCAAGATGGTGTGTGCAATATATAAGCAGCAGATATTTTCCTCCCAAAATTATTCATACAGATATCTTAGACATTCACCATAAGCCACATCATGGATAATGCAGCAACACCCATAACAACACTTCCACCTCCCAATTTATCACTTGAATTGGGAAGACCAGTCATAACTGATCCCTGCCATGTGCCTAGATCTAATCCCTGTAGATCACCACGCTTCTTGCACGCATCAGCTTCATCGCACACGGCTGCCAACTCTTCCTCATCACAACCAAAGAAGGGTTTCTTATCAGGATCGGTAGAATCAGCATCAAGTACATCAGTGCACTCTTCTCCCTGTAGACGATCACAGTACAACTTGTAGAAGGCACAGTCACATTGATCCTCACGATGACCAGTGTTCTGGCAGAATGCAAAGGGACAGTAAACTTCTTCATAAACAGCTACATAATCCTTAAAGACACAATCACCCAACTTCCCCTGTCTACAAACATCCTGTAACTGAGGAGTACAATCCTCAAGAGATCCACCGCCATCAGCACAGTCACACAGAGCAGTTGGACATGTATCACGTGGACAGTAATATTCATAATCAGTATCCTGTAAGATGCGCGTTTTGCGATATTTGAAGATAAAGAGAGACGATATTAACATAATATGTTAGTGTATGTTTTTTGTAAAGGCAGTCTTACAAAGGCCAAATGAAGTAGCCAAATCAGCCAAATCGCCGAGTCTTTATATTGAACACACTAAATCATATGATAAAACAATACTAACGCGGACTTTCCTGTAAGAAACGGGGAGGAGTTGCTTTGTTTAGTATACCAACATCGGATTCACTAGCTTTATCATGGAACTTTGCATTGTATCGTGCCTCCCTCTTCTTCTTGAATTTCTGAAGGAGGCGACGTCCCTTTGAACTATTATTGTTGTTTGTTGTGGTAACACGAACACCAACATCCTCCTCTGTATTTGTCTTTGTGTTTGAAGATACGACTCCGCCGAGAATGTTGGCATCTACTCCAGCAAGGCCACATCCTACAGCAATAATAGAAGTAGTAGTAGAGGAAACCATGTTTAGTATGTTGTATTGGAGTAATAAGTATTGGTTGATTTATGTACTACCTATTAAAATGCTCCTCTCACAAACTCAAAATATCGTAGCCGTTCATGACTGAAAAATTGCTCGGTATCCTCTTCACTCTACTTCTTTTACTGCTAGCTTTCGTTCTATTAGTGTAGTAAGGTTGTACTCTTGGCTGGATTGTTAAGGGGGCGGGTAGGCACATTCTAAGCACGAAGAGAAGCGGACATGTTATTAGTTTAGGTACTGACAGGCTGTATATATCTCATACCAGAATACCTTGAGTACTTCAATAGACATCACCATACTCAGGTAGTACCTACCACTGTAAGTTGAACCTCATGCTCATCTCTTAAGTCTTCAGTGCCGGCAGCATGGGAATCCTTCTCTACTTTTGGAGGATACTTACTCCTCATACTTAACACATCTTCTGCTCTTCAGTATCGTTCCAGTCAGAGATCAACAAATAGACGTACTATTTCATAGCTGCATCCCACATCCAAACAGTTGAATCATCCTTTACAGCAACTAGGCTAGGTCCATGCGGATTGAATGCTACCATACGGATAGTAGATTGATCATTTACTGCCTTCCCTGTAGTGCCAAACCATCCATTAGAAGTTGTTGTCAAGTTACAAAAGTATTTTTGATGTTTCTCATCATTTCCAATATGCCATATTTTTACTTCTCCGACTTGGTTTCCTAATGCAAGTAAGTGATGATATGGAGGTGGAGACTCAAATCGAATAAACCAACTACCACAATTCTCTAATAGAAACTCCCGTAGGTAGAGTATGTCTGATGGTACCCGATTCATTGTATATACTATTCTTTGATCGGCATCATTGTCAAATATAGGCTTCCATAGAACAACTTTATTATCAATACTCTTCGATAGAATGAGATCACCTACAAACTGAACACAGTCTACATAATTGATATGAGCCTTGTTTGTTGAAAAGTAGGGAAACTGTTGGAAGTATGTCTCGAACTTGGTCGTTTCAAGTGCTCTATCCTGTCCATCATCCATCTTTTTATTTTTGTCACTACTAATACAACCATTTGGGACAACATTTTGGCTATTTCTCAATGCTTTCTCAACAGGGCCGCATTTTCTCCTTTCTTTGTTGTCATTAGTATTGTCGTCATCGTATACTCTCCATAACTTTATCATATTATCCATTCCACATGATACAAACTTTGTACCAGTTAAATGCCACGATACACTCAATGCCTGCCCTCTATGTGCATTATGTCCAGTAAATACTGCCACACAAACACCTCGTTGTAAATTCCACAGTCTAATAGTTTCATCTTTTGATGCTGATAAGAGTAGCCATTCATTAGCTGGACTGAACTTGAGATCTGTGATATCATTCCCATGACCTGAGAGTGTCATGAAGAGACTTCGTCTACAGGTATCAATAACTTTAATAATACCCCGAGTACCACCAAGACAAAGTAGAGGTGGTCCATTCTGTGTTGCATAATGAGGTAGAAAGAATTGGCACTGCTGTGATTCCTTTGTATCAATCTCATTTTTGTGTGTATCATGTTGCTTTTGACGTTTAACAGGCTTCTTCAAATTGTTTTGTTGCTTCTTCTCTCCAAAGTATATAATGTTCTTATCATGACTATTGCTACTTTTCTTTCCACTTGTTGATGTATCATTTGATTCTTCTTCTGCAACTACTATACCAACAGCATCATACCCAAGAGGCGTACCTACTCCTCTCCCCCCAAATGCACAAGTGTAAAATAACTCGCCATTATCAACATCTTTATATATCTGTCTAGCAGTTAAGGGCTGTCCCTGGATAGGTAATGCCTTACTAGTGTCATTATTGATAACCTCGTAAATTGTTGCATATGAGCCTCCAACTGTTGCAAAGCATGAAGCTGTATTAGCATTGCTATCATCATCCGTTATGTGCACATGAGGTGAGAAGGCAACACAATAGATTGGGTGCCCATGACTCTCCTTTACAGCCGTACTTAGTGAATATCTCTTTGGTATTTTCAATGATGCATCTGTGTTTTTAACTGAAGAGGAGTTACCTCGTTTAGATGACACCTTCTTTGGCATATTAATATGTTGAACAACAACTTATATAATTTCTATGAGAGTATATGTATATGAGTATGAGTTTTATTTATTGATGTACAGAAATTAAAAAATGCCTACCCTTTCCAATTCACCAAGCAATAGAAACCGAGGAAGCAGATAAGGATGATATAGAAAGTAATACTGTGAGATAATTCTGCAATAGAGAGCAGGATAAGTGATATCCATATCCTCACTCCTCAACCATAATTTATGTAGATAGGTACGATACCTAGGATTTATGAGATTTTATTGATGCAAATGTAGGTATGTTTAAATTGATTTTTAACAGATCTCTCATTCGCCATTGTGATAGTGTCACACATTCAATCACCGGTATATATCGTCAACAATTTGCTATCGAGTCAATAATCTAGATCTTTGCTTGGTGGTAATGTGACCAAGGGAATAGATTTAGCTGTTAAAAAGAGTGGAAGAGTGTGGAGTGTGGTATGAGGTATGGAGCTTGCGCTAGAGCATATTGAAGAGTTTTGAGGCGTGGATATGTTTGCATTCGTTGACAATATCATCATTAACCATTCGCCTCTATGGTATAGAACAAGAGTTTCAATAGAGAATTGAGCTAATCGTATTAAGTAGTGGTGTGTGGAGCAAGTGGATATGTTTGCAATCATTGACATTAACCATTCGCCTTCGTGGTATAGAACAGCAAGTTCTCAAACTGTAGCTCTTGGTATTGTTTTCTTTTGGGTATTCTTAGAAGCAGTCATCAAGTCACGTCCAAAGTTAAAGCAAGGTGATTGCAGGTGATTGCCCTTAGTGATAAATTATATTATATACTATACCTATTGTTGACAATAGATAATTTCCTTGACGGCATTTGGCATCTTCTCATGGCTTCTCGTCAGTTACCACCATCAAATACTCCAAATCAACAATCACAACTAATAGTTTGTGATGATGTCATCTATGAGTTGTTGTTTCTACAATCCTCAATTCAACAGCGACAAAGTGTTAATAATCAACAGAATCAACAACAACAACAGCAACAGACAAATGTAACTGCTGCAACTCCTCAACAACATATACAAATTAATACACAACAAGTACCTCCACCACCTCCTCAACATGAATTGTTTTCTGCTGTATATCGTGATGGATTTCTTGATGGCGATGGGTCGTTATACCTTCCCGACGAATAAGGTGAGATTGTATCAATCAGCAAAAATTGTTTTTCTTTTTTGCAGACTTTTTTTAAATTACATCATTTTCATTTTTGCTTATTCGTTACAACTACAACCTTCAATATCAATAACATGTCAAGCATTGTACAATCATCATTCCCTGACCAACAACAGTTGGATGATATTCTATTAAAGAAGAAACAATGGTTAGAAGTACAGAACAAGAATCTCGACAAGTTTCTCAAGAAGAGCAACTACTACGGTATCACAACTGTTAAGAATGCCACCAAATCAAATGCTGTGCAAGCCTTTCTCAACTGCGGTGAACTTCTTTTCAACCTTAAGATTACATCAACAAGTGCAAAAGGTAGTCCATACTTAGTAACAGAAGCCGCTCAGTTTGTAGACTTTGCAAAGAGATTGCTGTTCATTTTCAACAGCCTTCCTAACTTAACCACTCCAGAATTAAGATTAGCAAAAGCCGAGGCTCTATTGATTGGTGATGAAACCGTTAACTGGGTAGACTGTAGTGATGAGTTTGTTGGACAGAGAGCGTATGACTATTGGGGAAGGAGTCGTAACCAAGGTGTCTCGTTTAACCATCCATTCCCAAATAAGGTCGATGAGTTGTGGAAGAAGGAAGTTGCCAAGCGAGGCTTGACTTGTGCTGACGACGAGTTCACTGTCGAGAGGAAGCGTGCAATCTTTGACGAGGCATTGAAGTGCATCATCAAGAAGTTAAAGAAGAAGATTGCCGCTTTGGCCGAGGCTGATATCTAAAACTTCCACAGTTTTACATACCAAATGTTGAAACAATTGAGGAAACTGAAGAGTTGTAAGAGTTTTATATAAATTTTAGTTAGTTTAGTATGTAAATGCTAGTAAAGATGATTAGTGATGGCAAACAATCTAATTCTATTATGCATTATATATTACAATCTACTCCCCTCTCATCCCCCAACTCCCAACTTCATGGTAAGTGCCAAAAGACATGAATAATATGTCCCAATGCATTGACAAGTGCCCACCTCCACCCTTTGGAAGGGAAGAAGATACGAATTAGCCTCAACAGATCATGTAAAAACTCCTTCACCTTCTTCTTCTCAGGTACTGTATCTCCCATGTAATCCACTAAAGCTGCAACTAGAGCCACGGTATGTTGACTTCTCCTGTTGTAGTCAAGTGCCCCTACCGTCAATAGCAACTGAATTGATTGTTCCTTGGTAAATACAATTCTGAACGCACCACGTACATTTGCTGATTGTTTGTCGATTGGAGGAGTACTTTCTAGAACTTTTACAGGCTCATCAAATCCCATCACCTCCTTAATTGTTAATGCTAATGCTTGTAAGTATGGTAGGCATGATTGGTAGATCTCAATCCGGTAATTGTATGAGCCATAACCAACACCCCCATCAGCTCCAATTAATCCAGCAACATACATGAGGAATGCTAATGGTACATTGGTCGCATCATTAAACCGATTCTTCTCAAATCCAACCATCTCGCTGAATAGTTTACGGAAATATTCAAATAGATAATGATTGCCATGACTGTAATTGAGGTGGGATACTAATTCAGATTGTACTAACTTTGTAGGTGAGCTAATGAGTGTTTGGTCTTTGCTACCAGCTTTTGTTGGCTTTGCAAGGCTGTATACAGTTTCAAATTGTTTCTTTTTTAACACTAATCCCCTGTCTAATGCAGCAACGATGACACTATCTTCAAGGAAGGATTTATCAATTAATCGCTTAGCGATGCCATTGCTGCCTGTTCTAAATTTCCAATATTCAACAAGTAATTTATGGTAACTGGTATGTCGGCCAATTGCCATAGAAAGCTCTGACTTTGTTTCTCTTGCTAATTCTCCACATATACTACCATCGCCATCGGTAAATCCAGCATGGTAAAACCATTCATAATACTCCTTGACTTTTTCATTATTGTCTATAAACTGGAAGATTTTAGTCCAATCTTTCATAATACTGTCGAATGATGACGACATCAATAATAATGGTATACCATTCCAAAATTCGGCAACCGAACCGTCATCATTGTCGAATATACCACGGCCGACTTTCTTACCATCCGCGTTACGTTTACCTTCCAAATATCCAATAACTTCTTTGAGTAAACCAACACCCTTTTCATCCCTAGTGTATACTTGACCACAACTAACAAAGATGGTAAATACCTCCATAAAGGATGGTGATGTAGGGGAGGTCTCTGATGTATCCATATCTTCTGTTTGTAAGGTATTGTTTATTGCAATATACTATGCAATAACTAATCACTGTTTCGTGGCCGCAGTGCGTGAGTGAAATCTCAACAGAAAAGAATAGAAATGGTATCCGCCGCAATTAAAATGATGATACAATAGGATAGCTCGCTGTGAGAGGAATAAGCAATGCCAACAATACCTGCATAATAAGCCCGATTCTCTTCATCCACTTCATCTATCTCAAACAACAAATACCATGGGTTTTAAGACACAGGTTCGTGCACAACTACGTGAGAAACGTCATAACTTTGATTATCCAGATTATATTATCAGTCTTTTATCTTTAGCTGGTATAACACCTGCTGCTGCTGCACAAGAACTAATAGATCATTATGAACATGATAGAATGGATGCATCATGGGCTTCTTCAGAAAATAATGCAGCCACTAGCAATACATCCAACGCCACCGATGCTAATACTACCGATACCACTACTACCGACTCAGATGCCACAACAAAACCTGATACAAAGAGAAAGATTGATAATAGTAATGAAGATGGTATGGAGGAAGATAATGATAATGACGACAATATGGAAGAAGATGATGATGAAGATGATGCAGCAGACACAGCCACAGCTAAAAATAATGATACCAAACAGCGTCGAGTAACCAACTCTCCACAGAAACCAGCGAGTAATCAAACAACAAATACTATACCGGATTTACATAACAAGCTTGCCAATTTGTTACATGCAATTCCTCAAATATCCAAAGATGCACTAGAAAAGTCAGGAGGTACAGTTGGTACTACCAAGAAAGTAACAGTTGGTGATGAAAGTATTGAGGTATCTGATGCCAGCAAGTTTTTTAATTCCATCAAGGAAGGAGTTAAGAATAACGCATTGGTAGGAGAGTTAGCTAAGGAGGATTTAAGTGGAGTAGTCGGATCAATGATTGGAAAAGACAACATTATCAATCCAAACCCAAATCTGGAATCTACTGAGGACTGTGATGATGGTACCGAGGGTGTGGGTGCAGTAATGTCCCTTGGTGCATCCAAGGCGAGGGACTTGATTAGTCAATCAAGAATTAAAGAATTGGTTCGTCCACTACAAGATCTATCAATCAGCAATTCTGTCGAACAAGACAAAATAGATGTAGTTGGAACTATCAGGACTGTAGTTAGTCAATATAAAAACAGAAGCAAAGGGCGTAGTACAATGCTTCCTAATGCAGAGACCAAAGTTGTTATTCGGGTATTAGATAATCATATCCCATCGGTTAGGAAAAATGAACTGGAGGTTATAGTAAAGCAACTTTCTAGAGTATTCATGTGTGAAACAGTCAAGATGGCAAAAGAAAGTAATGACTTTGAACAATTGGATGAAGATTATCAACGTCTCTTGAATGTGTTTTGGAATGGTTACCCCTCAGATGCATCACCACTATACAAAGACGGCGAGGATAATGCTGTTGACGACCGCTTGTGTTACAAAAGATCTGATGAGGAAGAACATATGAAAAAGTGGGAGGATTGGGTGGAGAAGGAGATCAAGTTGGAAGAAGAGGAGTTCAAGTTAGAAGAAGAGGAGAAAGAGAAATGGAAGGTTTATAGTGCTAAGTCTACTACTGAAGAGGAAGAAGATGAGGAGGAAGATGATGATGAAGAATATGATGATAGTAGTGATGGCGAGATAGATCCTCCTTCATACCACCCCCAATATATAAACTTCTCTGCATATACTACTATTCAATTCTATGCGAGAAGTACCTATGGATCATCTTTGGCTTCAAGTAGTATAACAGCAGTGTATCTTACCTTCACAATCACTTCACTAGTTACTCCAAGTATTATCAATAAGTATGGATGTAGATTATGCCTCTTCATTGGTGTTCTCGGCTATGCGTCGCTAGTGTTGACATCATTAATTTACTTCCTGTACGGAGGAGAAGATGTTATATGGTCGAAACAACTGGTAGTGTTTGGAGGTGCAACACTTGGTATCGGAGCATCTTTATTATGGACCGCACAGGGTAGATTGATATTACAATATTCTGAAAGAGAAGAAGAGTTGATTAGAACAACAACAAATAGAACTAACGAATCACAAACGAAAACAGGAAAGCTAATGGGTATATTTTGGGCTATATTTCAGTGCTCCTCTCTTGTTGGGGGAGCTGTTTCCTTCATATATTACAACAAACAGCCTAATGGATCAACAGCATTATATGTGTTGTTTCTTGCATTCATTATTATCGGTGCTCTTTGTACACAGCTCTTACTACCACCAACTATGCTGCAAGTCAATACTGATACAAACACTGACAGTGTTGAAATGATTACTAACGAACACACACCTCTTACTTCGAACAAATTGATAACACAAGAAGATAATGCAATCACAATGAAAGAAGATTTGAGTAATCTATCTTGGAAAGAAGAAGGTCATGGGACTATGCAAATGGTATTGAGTAAAAGGGTATTACCTTTTTTTTTTACAGGTTATAATCAGCCGTATCAACAGGGTACATTTAGTCGTTTCTTTACCAAAAGATCAATCGGAGTAGAATTGATAATATTTCATTTGATGGAAATAATTGGTGCACTGATGACTGGCCGGTTTCTTGATAGTGTCAACAAAATTGCCTCTGATAGTAGTAGAAGAAAACGAGCCATTACATGCTTGGTTGCTTTTGTTCTCATAAACTCCAGTGGTAATGTTTTAGCTTTTAAAGAAGAACATCATGCTGCTAAGCATAGTATCAATGGTACTGCTTATGACATTGCAAATATCAGTGTTATATATCCATCGTTAGCATTTGCTTGCTGGGGGTCGCTGATGCCCAAATTCAAGTTTATTGTTATTGGTTAATGAGCGGATTTTTTACTTCTGGAAGTGATCATAGTCGAATTGTTGGATGGTATAAATGCATTCAGTCGCTTGGAACGGCAATTGGATTTTATCTCATTCCAGAATCAAGGCTAAGTGAGATGTCACAGCTTGTATTCTCATCACTTGTCTTTGTGGTTGGGGTAGTGCTGTCTTTCTCTCAACTACCAACATGTAAACATTGATCAATTGCTCTCAGATCCTGAATGCACCTTCTTCTTGGGTGTTTAAAAATAAAAAGGTGATTTTCCACTAACAAAATCTACATTTTGCATTTTGCTAACGAATCCCATATACAGTGTAAAAAGTGATATACATCATGTATGTAGTAATAATGGATTGTCTTTTGCTGAGAGTAATAGGTATGTGCGATGTTTGATGTGTTCAATAAATCATAGCAACAAATGTGTCAAAGTATCAAAGTAGTGGTAGTCAAAAAATCGGTATCCTTGAATGATGCACGTCGCACGCCGCGCCGCCCCCCGCGCAGCGCACAGTTGAACTACTCAACCGACCCTGTAAACCTTTATAATATATGTAAGGAGGACGGTATCAATATTGTGTACCAATGAGTAACAATAATACTACTCTCCAAGGAGAGAAGAAACGCGCCAATACAGATATTGCTAATCGTCCTGATACTGCAAAACAATTAGAAAATCTAGGATTGAAAGGTGGCAAGACATTCCGTGCTAAGACATTTGATGATATTATTCATCCTACTGTTTTATCTACTTCATTAAAAACTGAGGTTGATAGTATATTAGGTGGGTCAAGTGTAAGTCAGTGGTGGGATAGTGTATCAAGTGTAGAGGTAACATCTAGTGAAAATGTACCACCAGAAGATATTACTACCCCAATCCGTATTAAAAGTTTAGATGACTCACAAGAAAAGTTTGTGCTCATGTTGTCATTTACTCGAGAGGAATTGGTAAGATTTGGAAAAGATCCTAATAATGAGGAGGAATATGATTTATGGGATGCATTGTCAGTGTTAGTATATTTGGCAATGAAGAGATTACATCCGCTAATTATATCAGAATTGTGCAATAGTGATGGAGATTTTGAGTTGGAACCTATCACAACATTGAGTGGAAATGACCACCGAGGAGTATACCGTATAAAAAGGAAAAATTATTGGAAGACAGGACAATCAATTACGGTGCGATTTGGAGTATTCAGGCGCGCAGCCGTTCAGTTTATGCAGGATGATGGTGTTAAAACCGAGTATGATAGTGATGATGACGACGAGGACGAGGAGAAGAAAAAATTAACATTGACAGATTATAAGAATTATATATCGGATAAACATTCAAATCATGCTGCAATTTGCTTGGCTGTGGGCAAGGCTATGGAGCTTATGAGGAAAGATCCATTGTTAGTTGAGTTAGTGAGAATTATTAGTGAATTATCACCAGCATTTGCCGGTTATGATATATCACTCGAGGAGAAGAAAATGGAAGAGGTTATGATCTATTTATTGGAAGGTGCATTTGCATCCAAGTTTACAGGTACAAGACATCAGATGGTGGTAGAAGCGTTCTTCTGTCTTGGTAGTGTATCTCTACGCGAGTTGATCGAGCTACCAACATATGACATTAACAGGGAGGCAATTGAAATATTGAATAGTCATGGAGTATCAAAAGATAAGATCATTGTCACCCTTACATGGCAAACATTAATTAGTGCCGTACGAAATAAACGGGTGGAGCTCTCTAATTCTACTAATGCCTTGGATAAGAAGCATGGAGATGCTATTGAGGATTGTATTCGTGGATTTCGAGATTGTGATTATGCTGGATTCTTGCAAAAATTAGAATTGTCAAAAACCCTTGACACGGAGGCAATCACCCTTCTAAAAGATTACCCATCAGAAACATATGGCAAAGTAGAAGCGGTAGTAGGTGAACTCAAAATTGAATTGGCATCGGTTAATAATATTGGCGATCAAACGAATAAGTCATCACTCCGTGAGATTATCAAAAAGTTACATGGGTTAGAACGTTATGATAAGCCAAAGGAGAATGCATACAATGAGTATGCTAATGATGTTTTAGAAAAGGCAAAAGATGAAGTTGAAGATGATGGTGGTATGATTGTTCTTGAGTATGCATTAAAGGAGTCGGCCACCAATTTTGGTAAGACCTTTTCAACACATGATATCATCATTACTATCAAGAATGCAGATGGAACTAAGGCTGGAGAATTACATAGTACAAAAGATAAATTATTGGCTCTCGCTCTAGTTACAAATTCATGGCATGTTTGCCGCGGGGTCAATAATAGTGATGGGGATAGAGCAATTGTTGGACAGTCTCAAGTATCAATAATGACATTGTTGAATCAACTTGATAACAAAATTGTTAGTGATGACGCATTGGCGACACAGGTCAAGTCGTTGTATACACAATTATTACTAACAGAAGGGATTGAGGGTCATACTATTGGAGAAGCAATCAAGAATAGAGATTTGAAATGTGGTGGATCTAGTAACAAGGGAAGGATTGCGACTCTACCAATAAATACAAGTCGAGGTGATGTAGCTAAACCCGGCCTTAACTTAATTGGTAATGTGTTGAGTGGAAAGAGTGTTTTTGATTCGGTCAGTGGGCTCCAAAAAAACATAAAGTCGGGTGTTAGTATTGATAATGTTGTTGTTGCATGTTCGATTGTAGAACTTGGGCTTGCCAACTTTGCTTCAGTGATGGATATTGGATATGGTTTGAATAGTCAGAATACTGGTATTGTCGATGGAGATAGTTTCTCAGAAGGCTGGTTGTATCTAGAACATAGACTCAAGTGTGAAGAATCAAAGAATAACATGCAAGGGAGATTTGAAAGAGCTGTGCCTGAAGGAGTAGTTCAGATGAAGACTCCTGTGTACCTGTCCCCCCCTAAATAAAAAGTATGTTAGTATGTAAAACTATCGAGTCCCACCCTAAAAAATATTCTCATTTCTACTTTGCTTCTTGTACTTACTTGATTTCTTCGTCATTGCTTGAGTGTCCTCCCACAGACAATGGATGATAACTTTATCCAATCAGTAACTAATCTCTCAGATAATGAATTGCAATGTAAACTCAACTATCTTACTAAAGCAATCGAAAGAGAGAAGTCTTTAAATCCTTACTCAAAAGAGAATGCACTTGATAATGAGCTCCGTGTAGTACTCCACGAGAGAGAGAAACGTAGCGGTAAGTCGCATCTAACTCCCTTTGTTCGCTCATATTAACATTTCACTTACATCAATTGATCATTCATTTGCAGTAGCAACTTTCCAACAAACTCTTTCACGTAATCGTCGTAATGGAGGAGGTAAACTTCTAATGTCAAAGGAGACTCAAGCAAAGAAGAAGGCTGCAGCAGAGGCAGCAGAGTCCACTCGTGCAACTCGCAAGTCTGATGTTTCAATATTGAAGCCACAACAAGTTCAAGAGTTACCCTTGACTTGCACATCTCTCAAGCCCGATAGTACATCTATCGAACGTCCAACAAAGGCATCGAAGAACAATCATGAAGGAGGTGAGTAGACCATATATTGTTTCATATTATATATGACTAATTCGTTCACTAACTTATTAATTCGCTTGTACACAAACAGAGAGCTGCACAACAACGCCGCATTGCCGAACGGGAACATTCATCAGATATACAAGCCAAGACTTCCTCATCTTTGTCTTTCAACTCTCTTGGCAGTCATGCACTCGAGTCTACATCCTCTTCTGCTCTCCGCAAGAAGGAATCGGCTTCGTTCGCTTCGTTCTCTACATCAACATCCCTATCCCGTCGGCGCAAGAAGTCTGAAGGACAAGCAAATCAAAGTCGTGACCCCCTTCTTGATTGGAACTGGAAGGAATATACGTCTACGTCTCGTAAGCCAAGCTCTTCACAACGTTCAGCAGTTGCTATCCAGTTATCGAGCAATCAGTCAGTAGCATCATCCTCTGTGGCTCGTGTCCCCAAGCATCCGAGTATTAATGACACATCAGCTCATGTACCCAAGCCTCCGTCAGCTTGTGAGTCTACAGGAGATGCTAAGCCTTTCTCTCTCGTTGAGAAGGATGACGAGGAGGACATTGATCAATTCATGATTGAAGAGGTGAGTAGACCGGCATATATTGTTTCATTATATATGGTATTATTCCTTGTGTCCTATCCAATTCGTTCACTAACTTATTCACTCGCTTCCCAGTCTCGTAAGCCAGACAACCTTCCACAACTTCCTCAGCCGCTTGTAGAACCTACATCAACTGTTGCCAAGCAATCCAATAGGAGAGAAGGGTTTGAATCATTTGAGTATTTAGCATCTAACAAGGACGGCATCCGTATAATGAAGAAAATTGAGGTTCATGAAGAAGCTGCACCTGTACTTCAAGCATCTAAGACACGATATCAAGATAATGCCCAAAAGCTATCTGTTAGCTTTAACACCATTGCAATGAGACGAAATTCCACAGGAAAGAACCCTGAAATGAATAACGTGCTTAGTTCACTTCTCATCATTGCAGCTGGGAATCCAATGTTTGGTGAGTTCTTTGATGCCGACTCGCTCAGAGCTAACCAAATCCAAAACGTAATTGCCAAGCACAATATCAATATATCAGAATTACGAGCCTTCGCTACTACAGCATATAATATTGTCAAACAATTCCGCAAACCAAAGAACAATCAATGGCTCAAACAAAGCATACTGCAAAGACCAGATTACGGCGGTCATAATTTTCTATCAACCATTTTAGTTCGGCTACGAGAACTAAACGTTATTGCTGTAACCGATGGTACGGACATCAATGCTGAAAATGCAAAAGTGAAGAAGATTTACCTTATAAGTTCATTGTTGACACTTGGTAACGAGGATGCATGTAGACAGATTGTAACACAGAGCACCTTGCCAACAATGGAAAGATTTGATTGTCGTAACTGCAACAATGCCATTGCGAATAATGGAGGTGGTGGCCAGTACTGCCTAGCTCACATTCCAACGGTAAGTCACATACAACTCCCACACTTCTTTCCTCGATCATTTCATCCGCTCATCCTTTCTATAATACCACACTCTGATAGCACTGCACCGTTTCCTATGAGGACTGGAAGACAAACAGATGGAACAACATGTCAAATAAGGGCAGGTGTCGAATCAAAGGCAAATCTGGAAATGTATTTAACGGAGAGGAAGAAGACTGGGACGGATGTGCAGCTAAAGTAGCCAGAAACTCTGGTGAACGATTCCTCTGTAGCGGTTGCACAAAGTTTGACAACGCTCTTCGTGAATAACTGAGACTGGATGCTAAACTTACCTTATCCAAGAGATATTGTCCGCCCAACATAATGCACTTCATTTTATCATATTGTTGGATGTAATATGAAGGTGCACGCGATGTGACAGTTTGTGGATGTGTTTGGAAGTTATACTATAAATCTAATCCAGAATCCAATGTACCATTACTTAATCCAATACCCATTGCAAAGGCCACTTCAAAATCTTTCTTTTATGTACATTATAATGGTATCCAAACACTGCTAAAGCCACATACCCAACGATTGCCAGCAATCCAGTCAATTCTAATTGGGATATCAAATAGATGTTCACCTGGATAAACAGAAGAAGTAACAAATGAGATGAGCACATATCAAAACAATCAACATGATTATACGACTTACAAAGCAACCACATAGAGGTAATGTTGGCACAAATGGAGTCAAGAACAGCTGTGAAGGCTCATTATTTGTATTTCTTTTGAAACTTGTTATTCTATAACCAGTGTAGAATAACAAGATGGAACATGTAATTGTCATGATGCGAACTATCTCCCCAGTTGCACCAGTGGATAACCAATTTCGTAGGAAGAGACCAGTCAGGAATGAAAGTGAATGAAAAACAGCTAGTAACTTTTCCAGTGCCTTGTCTGATGATGATTGTTGCATTCTTACTAAAATAACACTCGTATCTGTCATTGTAAACGCTATTAGTATCCCGGAAGAGATGAGATCATCCAAGTATGAGAATGGTATAATAGTTGCAACGATTGTCATCACAGTGCCTGCTATTTTGATTCCTGCCTTGTCAAGATTGCCCTGCTCATCAACTCGAGCAAAGATTTGAGGGAGTGCACCATCCATAGCCATTGTATAGTTCAACCTTGGCTGAGCCATAATTGTTACTAATACTACAAGAGGCAGAACCACGATCTCGCCAAGCTTAAGTCAAAATGGGATAAGTCGAGGATTGTAAAAGCATAAAAGTCATAAACAAGCATATTAACTCACTGCAGTGATCTCGGCTATGCAATTATACCCTCTGTATCGAAAGCCTTCAGGGAAACCGCTAGTCTCACTTATATGTTGATATGGTACCATACCTACAAGCCCAATCGAGGCTGCACAGTATAGTGATCTATTAAGAGATTGTAAGTGTAAGTTCTTGTCGTATCATACTATCAAACAATAAAAAGCTCGGGACTTACGTCACAACTAAAAGTGTTATCAATATTGCTCTTGGAATGTCTCTAGTTGGATTGATGGCTTCACCACTTATGCAGCATATCTCATCGAATCCAATGTAGCCAAAGAAGCTAGATGTTGCACCTCTGACTACTCCACCGTAACCAAACTGCGCAGGCACAAAAGGTATAAGATTCTCCTTGTTTGACAATAGTAGACTAGCAACTGCCATAAACAACACCAGCATAATGTTGAGAGTAGAAAAGAAGTTTGTCACTGTCTTGGATTCCTTTATGCCCTTAAGAAGCAAAAGTATGGAAACAAAAGATACAACAAATGCACATATATTTATACCAAAGCCTGGATCTAAGAGAAAGATGAGACTTCTATAGAACAATGAGTTGTCGCCAGCTTCATTTTCCCATGTTCTAATATATGCTATGACCTTATCACCCCAGGATCTTGCTACTGCAGAAGCACTTATTTCATATTACTCGGTTAGAAGGACAAAGTGTCATGATACCTAATAAATAGATGCACTTACCTCCCCGTATACTCGAGGGTTAAGCTTTTGTTCAGATAGATAGATTCAATCATCATTTGGAACTAAGAGCATCATTCAGATAAGATAAGTGAATAATAACTATAGACTTACCAGGCACCTGCGACGACTGCTGCATATTCATTCATTGTTTCTTTGGCATATACATATGAACTACCAACACTAGGATAACGACCTCCTAATTCAGCATAACATAGCCCCGAGAAGCAAGCAGATATACCCGCAATTAGCCATGACAAGGAAACTGCAGGTCCAGCTTGTGTATGTGCTATGAGTCCAATTAATACGAACACTCCACTACCAACAGTGGCACCAATACCAACACACACTAAATCGAATAATGACAAATGACGATGAAGATCATTCGTTTGACTTATAAGAATAAGTGTGTTGCTCTCCTCATTTTTCTGCTGCTCGTTAACAGCAACCGATCCGTAAGCTTGTAGTGTAGCTGACATTGTGTTCAATGTATTGTATCTTTCTCTATCATGAATTGTGACTACAACTCTACTACTCCAATGATTGTATTTCCAAGGGGTGATGGGGGATGTGATGGGGAGATTTGTCGATTGTTGATAATAGCGTATCCTTTTTGTATCTTCTATTCTTTTGTACGTACCCTTCTTTCCTGCAATAGTATCCGATATAAGTGTATTATATGTATATTATATTCATGAGCAAACGCCTCTTAGTTGCTTAGTTGTGTTGTGTATTTCAATCAACAGCATAGGACGATCATAGTAATAGTAAGTGCTTGCTTTAATCATAAATCATAGTTGGTATCCTTCCCAAACTAAAAATCCGCTCACCTATCTTAATCTTGCATCTACTTTCAATTTATTCTCCTACGCTTCTCCCCCATCATGTAGAACAGATTTAATATCTTGTCTATTAGATATACGAGTAGACTAATAAGGTATACAGGAGAGATAAAAAGCTGACCTAGTATTGCATCTTCGACATACCGCAATAATACAATAGAATCACACACCCAAAAAATGACATCTATTGAAGATTATATAAATAAAGATTATAGAGCATTTGTATTTGCAATTCATCCCAAGTATGGATTGCTTCTGTTGTATTGTACTAGGAAAAAGAAGAAGGGACCTCATTGTCAATGTCCTGGCGGACATGTAGATAAGGAAGATTATGATGATATAACATCAAATGTTCAAGGTTCTGAGCTATTGATAGAAGCGTGTAAGATAGGTGCTGCTAGAGAGTTATGGGAGGAAACAAATATAGATGTTAGATCTGCATTGGATAGGTAAGTACTTGAATCGTTATCTTTGTACATTGTTCTTATATCTATATGCTATTCATAACGACATACATAGATTACAACCAGTTCAGCTGAGGAAAGAAGACGACAAAAGTAAGGTTGTTGGTGAATTCAAAGGGCGCATGTTCTTCAAGTTGTATCTAAAAGATAGTGACTTTGTTGGTGATGCATTACTTGAATCTCCCTCAGTCGTACAACCTCTCAATATGAAGCCACCGCATCTAATGGTAAGCCGCTACTGTACTTTTCTTTGTTTAGTGCATATCTCTAGACTGATCCTTTATAACTCTTCATGATATAGCTTAAACTATCTCATGAGCACAATGGATTCTTATTTGAGCCTAATGTTAACAAGGCGGTAGAGTTGTTACTAGAACATAGTGGTGGTAATGTCTCGAAAGCAATTCAGATGGCTATAGATGAAGGCGAAATAACAAGCATAGAAGTGGAAGATGAAAGCAATGCAAATAGTAATGAGGAGAAGAATGAATCAAAGATTATAGGAAGCCCAAGAGAGAACGAAGAACTCTCACAACCAGATAACGAAGGAGGTATATGTGATTGCTTAAACTGTTGGTGTTGAGAGTAGTAAACTAACAAGTACTTCGTTATACTTGCATGATCATATCATTCCTAAACGCCGGTAGATATCTAATCAAATGTATATTCACATATAACTGTTGGCTCGCTTCCTAATGGTCTATTCTTTGAACTAATACCAAACAATCTTTGCTCAATAGATTGTTTTCCAAATTGCTTACTAAACTGTAACAGAGTCTCCTGACCGTCGGCAGGAACAAGTTGGACCGTATCTCCAATTCGGAGGAAGTTACACCATTCACTTCTCTTGCCATCATTTGAATTGCTCTCTATTGGACCTCCCTCGTTTTTCCAAGACAGTGATCCTCCTTTTGCACTATATGCAATACCTGGTGCCTCCATCGAAGCGCCTGATCGAATAAGTTTATGGTTAGAGAATGGCGACACAAGCAAACATAAAGCAAAGGTCAACAGATTCCGATCTCTTACCAACACCGGCACTTCTCGCCCAATAATAGCCTCCAACGTGATGATTGTTAAGTCCAAGCACAAGCTGTGAATCGTCGCATAATTTATGGTCTAAATCAATCTCTGCTAGGTAGGTTGATGTATCATCTTCATTCTTATCCTCTCTTGCTCGAATTATTGAAGAGTGTATATATCCAATGCTTGGTACCATTTCCTCCACCTTAAAGTCGCAATCTATACATATATCTTTGTTTATTGATGAATGGAGAACCAGATTATTATCAGGACATCTTATTGAAGGTGCTACTACATCAGTTGATATCGGTAATGTGCTTTTAGAATGTCTTTTGTTTAATGAGTCAATGTCAATGACGAAGGACGGGGTAGGAATATCACTTAGAAATACAAGTGATGATGTTGGTAGTATTATCACCATAGTGATGATAATATGAGTATAATATATTGTCATCATCTATTAATCTATCAGCAAGTGTATATAAACGCAGTAAATAAAAAAATGAGCGTCCGCGGTATCCTATTTTGGAGAATTTATACAGTGGCCCTCACTCAAAAATATGTCGAATGATCGGCCATTGCAATAAATTGAACAGGAATATTGGCCTAAAATTGCACAAGGCTCCTCTACTACATATTTGTAGTTCATAAGATGAGCGGCGTAGTGTAGATATGATTTTGAAAAATGGCCATTTTTTATCTAGCACTTTTACTTAGCGAATCAGTTTATGCTAAATAACTTTTCAACTACTGACAACCATAAGAAGATAGTACCATATTCGGAATCAGCATGCAAAACTGCATCGGATAGGATGTCTCCACATGTATACTTCGACGATTGGAAGACCTTCATATTTCACTAGCTTTGTTAATGATAGTGCGGTGAAAGCCATAATTTTAGCGATTTTATCGTAGGTAGTTTTGTACCGCGGACGCTACTTTGCTTTTTTTAGCGATATTTACTGCGTTTATTCCACTGCAACCGGTCAAAGAAATGAAAAATAAAAAAGGATTTGGTACGGTATCCAAAATTTGGGAGCGAGCTCAGCATCACATGAATTGCTCATGAGTCCCTCCTGGGTCCCGTAAAATGGCCAACTTATACTTTATCTAAAACTTCCAGGAAAGAAAAACTCGGAAAAGTGGCCGATCAGTACTCTCTATGTCTAAGACATGCAGGGTACTGATCGGCCACTTTTTCCATTTTTTCATTTTTGCGACCTTTAGATAAAGTATAAGTTGGCCTTTTTCACTTTATTGTAATTGGGAGTCTTTTGGATACCTGAGCAATTCATGTGATTGAAAGCAAAAAGTTATTTTCACTCTACTCCAAGTATTGTTGTTGGTGGTTTTCGGTCGTAGCAAAGGAATTGATCATAATATTGTGAATAATACATAGCAGTCTTTACATGATGGTAAATACAACAAGTACAGTAGCAGAAGTATCTGAAGATGACAGGGGCGTCGTCTCCCAAGCGGCCATGGATACAGTTCCTAGGCTTGCAACTATAATTACAACTGCTGGCAGTGATGATAATACATGTGATCAAACAACAACAGCAAACCTACCCGACGGTATTGGAGCTAGTATATATGGTGGTTTAAATACTAATTCTACTCAATCATTAGTTGCAGCACAACCAAAAGATACGGCTATTTCTGCTGCTGTGGAGACTGTAGTTGAGGAAAATAACAAAAAAATAATATCACATGCACCAACACCAACAGCTGATGTTTTTATAGAACACGACAATTCAACTAATCCACCTACAACAACTGATGGAGGTACTACAAATGATGATAATACCAAGCAAGAAAAGGGTATATCACTTCAAGAGTTGATATATGCAGCATCATCCTACCATGCAGTAGTCAAGCCCGTTAGCGTCACAATGATATTAACAGCACTAGCTGTGATGTATATCAATACAGATGCCACGAAAGAAGCTGGTGAACAAGCTCTGGCACAAACATATCAAAGATACACAATATCTGATGATCAAAGTGCTGCCACTTCTCTAGGATTGGGATTAGTCAACGCTTTGGTAAGCAAAAGTGATTGCAATTTGTGTACTGCTATATTATGTTCAGTTTATATTGTCCATCTCTTTTTAACAAACCACTTTCTCTTTTTGATTCTCAAAGATTATTGTGTCTGTGATAGGTGCCATGACATTTGTATTGGTATTATTATACAAGTACAGATGTATGAAGATATTAGTTGGTTATATGGTAGTGGCAAGCTGCCTACTATTAGGATTTCTTGGCGGGCAAATGTTCAATGTTGCTATTCAAAAGTACAACCTTGAGATTGATTGGATTACATATATATGTTTTATGTACAATTTTGCAATCGTTGGGACTATTGCTGTATTCTACCAGAAGGGTATTCCACGAGTTGTGAATCAAGCATATTTGGTTTTGACATCTGTTATTGTGGCTTGGCAACTTTCCTATTTCAATGATTGGATGGCTTGGACATTGCTCGTGATGTTGGCTCTGTATGATTTGTGTGCAGTACTCACTCCGTGCGGGCCCCTCAAGGCCTTGGTCAAACTGATGTCGAAAGATGACGCCCCTGATATGCCAGGCCTTCTTTATGAGGCGAGATTGCCATCAAACGCAACGAGACCGGGCCGGAATAGAAGTGGTGCATCACAGAGACAGAGTACAGGGAATTCTAATGGTGATGTTGATGAACAACCAATGGCAATTAGAGGTGGTGGAGAACAATCTACTGCTAATCCAAACGACAATTCAACAACAGCAACAACAACAACTCAACAAGTTAGTCAGACAGTGCAATCAACTGGAAATGGCGCGACACAACAACATAGATCTGCTTCTCATACTATAACATTGCCATTTGCTGTGGCAAAAGTATACAAACTACCTATTATTTCATTTCATTCATTGGGCACGACAGTAGATACTTCTTCTCCAACTGCATATCTTCGACAAGATCAACAATTTAGTTCAACTGAGTTACAAACAAATGTAGAAGTCAAATTACCAAGAAATGGTGGTAGAATTGAAACTGTACACAACAAGAAGGGCGAGCCGCGATACGTTGTATATAACAAAGAGGGAGAAGTGAAAAGAACTCTTCTCGTGGCTGAGAACGGCAAAGTCATGGAAATAGTACCGGGGGGTGATTACGATAAAAACTCTGAAAACAATAACATCAAGCTTGGGTTGGGCGACTTCATCTTTTATAGTGTATTAGTGGCTAAGGCTTCAGAAAATGGGTTTCCAGCCTTTGTCAGCTGTTACCTGTCTATTCTTGCAGGTCTTGGAGGTACTCTTGTTTTGTTGTCAGTTTTTCATCAGGCACTTCCGGCTTTACCGATCTCGATCTTTGTTGCTGTTATCATGTTTGTGGTCACTATATATTGCATGGAGCCATGGATACAAGAAATGTGGTCAATGGGTCCATACTACGTGTGAGAGTCGATTCTCATACTTACAAGTTACCAACTACAATAATATATAAATCAGTATTGTTAAGGATGTAACTTCCTCTAGACTTCACCGTTGTCTTACTTTAATCTACATTCAAACCTCTGATTTTGATCTAGCTGCCCACTTACATATTCTTAGCAAATCGTCCCCATAACTATAACTTTAGCCAAACACCAGATGTGCATTTGAATCCAGAACCGAATGCAACCTGCATAATACGATGACCCTTTTTCAATGGATTAGTCTTCTGATGATCCTGAATGTACTCCATCTCATACCATATTGATGATGAACTAGTATTTCCATAGTTCAAAAGCGCCATCCTAGATGGCTCAGTGTGGAAGAGTTCAAGTTTCATATTCTTCTCAATACCGTCAATAACAGCCCTTCCACCGGCATGGATACAAAAGTGATCAATACCTCTCTTAAAATCAGGTACATAATGTTTCTTGTTGGGGAGTTTTGCTGCCATCTTCTCCATTCCAGCCATTTTGAGTAACTTACCAACAGTCTTGATTACAAATCGAAGTGCCAATGTAGTAACAACAGGAATCTGCTCACTGAGAGGCAATACATAAGGTCCAATAGTTGTCATGTTCTTTTCCATACACTTTCCTGCAACCTTGACAATCTCTTTTGACAACTTTACTCCACGATGAGCTTCCGAATCTTGTGCTTCGTATACACAATGGTATGCCTCCTCAGAGTTACTCTGGACTCGTACCGTGTGCAAAAGTTTGTACCAAGCCCTCCTTCCATCTGCCCAACTATTTGATAGAACAATGGCAGCACCACCACATCGGAATAGAGTATTTTGTAAAAGGAATCCACGCTCATTACCATGATAAAGATTTGGTGTAATAACCTCAGTTGAAACAACAAGGGCCTTCCCCCCTCTGAATCTATTCTGACGCTGTAACAAATCCTTTGCAAGTCCAACGCTGATAAGAGATGCGCCACATCCCATACCCGACAAATTGAAGCTCTGAATATCTTGTCTCATACCAAACTTAGAGATTACCATTGCACATAGACTAGGTGTGGGTGAGAAGAGGGAGCAGTTGATAACTAGGACATCAATCTCACGAGGGTGAAGCTTAGCCTTCTTCAAGGCAGATTCAACAATATCAAATATAACTGTTTCGGCCTCCTTCCTACTAGCTTCGATAGACCTATCAGCTGGCTTGTCATGAAGACATTGGACAATACCTGGAGGCCATGCAGTTGACTGTCCAGTTCCCGATCGTTCAAGTAGACGTGCCATAAACTTAATTGAATCCTCTGTGAAGCAATTCTGATTTTTCATCATTTGTACAATCTCTGCATGAGATACCTTCCATGAATCTGGTGCCTTGAATGTACTGAATGCCATAAGATATATAGGTTTATCATTGGTAATAATAACACCAATCACAACAAGTACAAGTAATGTGATCTTGACATGAGTTTCAATAATCGGACCACCATCTCCTGCACTTTGCAATGGTTGAACAAGATAGTTGTTAAACATGGTAAGGAAGATTTCACGTACACCACCAACTACTGCTGTGATTGTTTCAATGTTGAAACTAATTCCACCTGGACTAGCTTTGTGTTCAACATGACTTGCTAGGTCCATAATAACTTGATGTACAATTTGAGCAAATAAAACAGCGATACCAACAATGAATATTTTAGGCAGATAGGTACCAATGACATGACTCCAGTTTACAGTACTAATATATCATATATGTTTTGTTTGGTTGATGTATGAGATGTATCAGAAGAAAATGTATATTGTATTGTATACGGGGAACACATCAAAAAAGAAATAATTGAACTTACGCAATGAGAGAAGATTTCCTAACCCTGTAGTCTCTGTAATCTTTGACCGGTCCATCCTCAGGGACACTGACAAACGACGACTCCGATTCACTTCTTTTCATTGTATTCTATTGCTCTTTGTTCATCTACAGCCGCTAATACTATCGATCAACGAGAGGTTTGAGATTTGCGAGGTGGAACACATACTTACTTGAAGTGGATACCACTTACTTCGATTGCGGTATCCTTTTATGAGAGATACAGTAGTATAGACATAGTGTTACTGGATGATGCATTCACAACCTACATATGTAGTAAGACATGTATGAGTCGTAAGTGCTGTTATTCTATCCTCTATCCGTGCTGTTATTGCCTCCATACAACTGTCTCGTAAGTAAAGGAGGCTTGCAGGGTGTGAGGATCATCTCTTCTCGATACATTATGATGATTATTGAAGTGTATACTCAAGAGTGATTCAATTGATACAATCTAGCATTTATTGTATTATAGCAAACTGAGATAATGGGTTAGAATGAAAGCATCGTGCTACACAACACCCCTCCCTCCACCTCCACTCCCAGGTGAAGAATTACTGTTGGGAGATTGATCAATATCTCCGTCAAAAGTAAAGCCTCTGAAAGTTTGGTCATTCAATTCCTGTTCGCTGATCGGTGGGTGTCCAGCGGCCTGTTGCTGCTTTTCATAATCCTCAGTCTCGATGGGCATACGTTGAAATGATTCGTCAAAATTGGCCGTAGCCACATCTAATGCCTCGGCAGTAATTGATGGACTGCTGCTGCTGTGAAATTGACCTCCTCCGTTGGCGGAAGCAGCTACACCACCACTACTCTGCTGCTGCTGTTGAAGTTGTGAATGTTCACTTCCACCAATAGCATCACTGACAGTACTATTACTCCGACTTTGGAATTGTTGCCAACCCTCACAGGGTCTAATCGGTGCAGAAATCTGTCGTGCTCGCAATGCCTCAAAGTTGATCCGTCTATAAAAGAATTCATGTCTCATGGCACTACGTAATCCCATAACACCCAATCTCATCCGTGGTTCACGTTCGAGTAATCCAGCAATACAGGCTCGACAATGTGGACTAAATTGTACCTCCTTTGGAAATACCAATGGTGCACTTCGTAATCTTCGAAACAACTTGGATCTATCAGTTGTATACCAAGGTGGTAATCCAGTCATCATTTCATATAGTATCATACCCAATCCCCAATAATCGACACAAAATCCATGTCCACCTTGATTCAATACCTCTGGTGCCATATACTCAGGCGTGCCACAAGTTGATTTAGCACCCTGTGTCGGATGCCGTATACCATCCTTGGCTAAACCAAAGTCGCCCAACTTCACATGACCATATGCATCCAACAATACATTCTCGGGTTTCAAATCTCTATATATTATACTATTCTTATGTAAATGTCCAATAGCTAATAATAACTCAGCCGCATAAAATCGTGCAACTGGTTCCTGAAATCGACGATAACGTGACAAGTGGAAGAATAACTCACCGCCCGGACAGTAATCTAATACTAGATATAACTTTTCTGTAGTTTGGAAGGCGTAATACATTTTCATAATGAAGGGATGGTCTAATACTGATAATACCTTGCGTTCAGTTCTGGTTCGTTCAATTTGACGACGGCGAACTAAGTGTGACTTTCGTAATATCTTCATTGCATATAATGTTCCTGGATTATGTCCTTGACGTTTTTGTACTAGTACCACCTAGTATGTGTATTGTGTGGTGTGTTTTGTGTGAGTAAATGAGATTTGAAAATGCAAGCATGCCAAACTTGCAAGACATATAACAAACTCACCCTACCAAACGAACCTCGTCCCAAAACTCGTAACGCCGGTTCAAACATTTCACAACACGGTCTTTCTATAACTTCTTGATCATCATTATCACCTTCTATTACCACTCTTCCACCTGTTGTCTTTGTCTGTCCACGAACATATTCAGAATCAGTACCCAATATTTCATTAGCAGTTTGTACTAATCTATTCTCTTCATCAATTTCATCTTGTGTATATCCCGCTTGTATGGAGGGTATTATTGGTGAAGTAAAATGTGACTTTGGTTGGATTGGTTTATATTGTATTATTGGTGTTTTGAGTGTTTCCAATTGTTGCTGCTGATTATTGGCGGGTGTATAGGGTGGTATTGGTGGTATACCACCCTGTTGTATAATGGATGCTGCAGTTGTTGTTATGGAAGGTTTTGACAATTGTTGCTGCTGTTTTCCAACAATTAAATTGGGAACATTTGGTAATATTCTATTATCACCCCTTTCACTACCAGCTGTTGCCCCGACACTACTTGCCAAACTAGGTGTACTTTCTTTCACATGATCCCTTCCTCTGTCATTTTCAACCACCCCATCATCATGTTCATCATCATCATCAGATTCTTCTTCCGAATCTTCCTCCCATGCCTTTTGCCAATCCTCTTCATCATTATTTGACATTTGTTTTAATGTTATGGCACGTGGACTTGGTGGCGGTGATGATGAATGTTGTTGTTGATGTGTTGTGCGTTTGGGTGATAATTGTATATTGGATATACCCTGAGAAATATTATTAGTTGGTGACGATGATCTATTATTTGACGGCTGACCTGTATTATACATCATATTTACATTATATGTAGTATTTTGTTGCTGTTGCTGCTGCTGCTGCTGTTTCTTTTGCATACTCATAGCCTGTTGTCTAGCCTTACTTTCTGGAAGATGCGCGTTATCACATTTACGAAGATGATAGAGAGATGATAGAAACTTGTGTTAGTACATATGGATTTCAAGGGTAATCAAATAAAAGAAAGCTAAGGTCAAATGAAGTAGTAAAATCACCGGGACTTCATAGTAAAAGCTTGAAATCACATGACCAACAACGCTGACGCGGACTTTCCTGGTGATAATTCTGCACCGCCGTTATGAGTTGCTGCAGTTGCTTTACTTATACCATTTCCTAGTCCTCCTCGAGCAGTGTTGTTAGAGGATGATGCTACACCTCCTATACGCTGCATCATGGATGTTATACCCGCTCGACTCATTATTGATTGAGATGCTGTTGTTGGTGATGATACAGTACTTTGTTGAGAAGGTTGAGTAGTAGCTGTTGTTATCATTTGTGCATGTTGGGGTTGATGATATGGTATTATACCCGGAGCTCGTTCTGACATACCAACTCTACTTGTAGTAGAAGTAGTTGGTGTAGATGAGTTGGTAGAACCGGTACCATTTCGAGGAGATGTACCAACATTTATTACATTATGAGTTGATGATCCTCCTTCTTGTGGTGGAGCTAGATGGCTATTATTGCCTGTAGCCCCACCCAAATTTGCCGCATTATCATCATGCCTAAGAACAGATGCTTCCTGTCCCATAATTAATTATTTAATTGATCCTACTATTGATATCTATCTCCCATCATCTCACTTTGCAACGATAGACTCTATCACTCATAGATATCTGGCTGTGTACTTCTATTACGAGGGGGGCTTTACCCCGCCCCCACAGCCCCCACTCTAGCCCCTTCATAAAGCCTTGATCCTGATGTAGAAATGAGCAAAGTACATAGGTCAGGATTAAGGAATATCACACATTGGATGATAGTACCGGTGGATGCATTATGAAGAATAGATCTGTTGACAAAATTAGGCGGTGGCGTCGGTATCAAACATATGTTCGAGATTGATTGACTTGCAAAAGGCACTTCATTGCAAGTCATCCTCTTCAGCATCACTAACAAAAGAGGTAATAGCCCTTTTATTGGAAACATATATATCACAATTACAAATATATTAGTGAACATAAACCATGAATAAGTCCGGCGGACACCCTCTTAGTGCAATGATAGTACATACAGGTACAACTATTCAAAACAATAATGATGATAATAATAATATGGCAGTAGAAGAACAAGGCATACCTCCAGCCCCGGTCAATCAGCATACTACAGCCCCGATCAATAATAATCCTGCTACGGATATTGAATATGTGGAATTAAGAAAGGAGGATATATTGTGCGGTAGAGGATCGGGTCCTAATGAACGATTAGGTAATATCGAGTTTCGTAACCTAGTTTTATCACGAAAGGAAGAGTATGTTGCAATACCAGCCCGTGATCATGCTGATAAAACTCGTATTGCTCATGAGGTTATTGCAACAATTAAGGAGAGGGGTGCACGATTTCTTAAATATGCGCCAAAGAAACCTGCTGTTGAGGGTCAACCTCGTGAACCTGATCGGTATATATTAGCAGATGATAAGACCATTCTCGAAAAGACTAAGCAAGCCTTACGGCAACATCCATCTGCAGGACGGAGGGAACGCCAGGCTGCGGCAAGGCAGGAGAAGAGAGAAAGATTGGAAAGAGAACGGAGTATATTCATGATGGAGGAGGACACTAAACGATCAGCTCATGCTGTAGCTGCTCTTAAAGATCCAACACATAATGCAGCCCATAATGCGGCATATCATAATGCGATGAGGTTACAAATGGAGCAACATCAGAAGACTCAGCAAATGACACCGGGGGTTCTTTCTCAACGACAATATCAAGAACGTCAAAAACAGTTATATGCGGATATGCAGCCTAGTAATAATGGAACATATCAACAAGCTGTTCAGAAATCTGGTGGCTATCTTTATCCTTCTACGTTGCCAGGTCAACCTCACCCGTATTTTGGTACTACCATCCTCGTACCGACCGGTGGAGTTGGTGCCCCTAGTTTGAATGGTCATACAATGCAACCACAATCTGTTGCTAGCAATGGTAATAATAATGCATCCCAAGCTTCCAAAAAACAACAGCAGCATCAAGATGTTAGTCTTGCTACTCAACTACAAAACCCTAATCAGAGACCAAGTATTGATCTTCCTGATGGATGGCGTTGTGTTTGGTCAAAGACACAACAGAGGTGGTATTTCTTTCACGAGCGCATGGGTTCATGTTGGGATCTTACCAGCGTTGCATCAGCAATACAAGCTGCGGGAGGGGACACATCAGCTATTATTAATCTGCAGAAGAATCAACAGCGGTATGTTAATGACCAGAACCGCAGGCCCTCGATATCAACGCAGCAGACTGTGCCAGTCGGACAGCCCCAAAAACAATCAAATCTGGTAATAAACAGTTCCGCTGCGAACTCTAAGCCTCAATCTTCTAGGAGATATGAGAAAGATGCAATGTGCATAGATACGATGAGAGCCACTAATGATAACCATGGTACTGATGTGCAACTAGGGCAATATAAGAGACCTTTGGAAAATGCCACTTCTGAGCAACTAGCGCTCTTGAAACAAAAGTTGGAGTATGAAGCACTAGCGCAGAAAAGGGCGAATGAGCTGCTGAGACG
>Ga0214477_100394_pt1 | contig 30426 bp, 26 predicted proteins | sample M1_20Mar14CPVII9_FD_165058 | JGI IMG/M metagenome (GOLD analysis project Ga0214477, IMG submission 165058) | Marine eukaryotic communities from Monterey Bay, California, United States - M1_20Mar14CPVII9sort6BwellC16 | ecosystem: Environmental > Aquatic > Marine > Unclassified | place: USA... | reverse complement strand
CCCAGTTTGGACATTCATCTACTTCGTCATAGACTGCTGATACTGATAAGATTCCGCCGCTGCCATATCTAGTGGTGGTAGAGGAGAGGTAGGTTAGGATTGTTGTTAGGATGAATGTTTTCATATTGTTGGCTATTGTTGGGGCTATTATTTAAGGCTTTGTAGGCATATTAGAGGATCATTGCTTACTTGGTGAAAGTGGATCTTGAGGTCGTTCGATCGCCATATTGATTCCCTCCTTTCGCCGTATTCTCTACTGCTTTAATGTCCCTATTAAAGCCGTTGCCGTCAGAGGAGAGAGAAAAGGAGGGAGTATATGTAGTATTAGTTTTGGGCTGCGTAATATCTTCCTATCTAGTATATCGGTATTGCAAAAAAGTACTATCTGTAGCAAAAATAATTACACATCACATCATATATCAACAACGATATTGTGATACGATTTGCATCGTATCTACACCTGTAAACCCTGCAGATGGACGTCAAAGTTGTTTGATCAAGTGTGGATTGGCATAAGGATATTGAGAATTGTGTTTGATTCAGAGAAACTGTGTTCCTTGCATGTAAGATGATTATTGGGTGTTGAATCTAATGTAGATCCGGCAAGGAATTTAATTATAATTAGTCATGTAACTAACCCTGTCTCCTAGGGCGGGGGTAACTAATACTAATAGGCAATACCAATTTGCCTATCCGCCTAACTAATTTCGATATACCCAATTGTTTTTCTTCTAATCCACTCAAACTAATAGGATCTATACAGGAATGATCCCCTTTTGAATACGTACACCAATACCATGTGTCCACATGGTTGCAACCCAACAATATTCACCTGCTAATCCATCTTTTAATATACCCAATTTCCGTCCATTCTTGTATATACTAAGGGTACCAACATTTAAGTCTAGAAGCATACCAATCTCATCACCATTGTTAAATCCTTCACTACCATTCCATTGACTACATTTCATTAATGTATTCATTATATTCCAATCATGCCAAAAACATCTTCCTGGTCTAGTACCGACCATGAGTGAGCAGTAGTTTACTTTTATATTCTCCTCTCCAGTACTGCCCCATCGTTCAGTTCTCTCATCTACAAGGTCAGGGAAATAACCAGGATACATTGGATCGAATGATTCTAATCCCTTCTTATCTCGATTCTTTAACGGTCGAATGATACCAATGCGTAGATCACCCTCTCCCTCTTTAGTAAACGTTTCATAATGCCGTCCTGCTCTCATGACATGTTTGCAAATTGCCGTATTTGTCTTCTTTTTATTACCCAATAATTTGATATGTGATTTGTTGTTATTAACATAACATATTGGATCTGATATTGCTCGTCCGATTAATTGATTGAATATACGTGGTTCTCTATACTTTTCCAACTCTGAGTATAGTTCAATGTAACTTTGATCAGCCATCTTTGGCAGTGCTTCTTTCTCTTGTTCATTTGCATTACACATAATTTGATGTGCGGTATCCTCCATTAAAGATGACCCCGTATCATTTAGATAACCTCTGCCAAATCGTCGGCATGTTAATGCTAAACTGACAAGGTCTCTAGAGCAAAGGAAGGATGCAAATCGTATCACAATATCGTTATTGAAGGAGTCCATGATGCTTCGTTTGTGGTATCCTTTTTGTTAATAATAATGAACTGGTATATAATGCAATTATTATCTTCTTCTCCTGACTGTGCAACAATTATCTGTTCTCCCCGTATTCCATAATATTTATAGGATGGCTGTAGAGCTTGGCTAGTAGCAGCAAATAGCACCTCTTGTATCCTCCTACATCCCCCATAGAGGAAGAGGTTCGATCGCTAAAATATTTTGTCTAATTTGCAACATTTGTGTAAACCTAACATGTCGAAGGCATTGCAATTACGGCAATTCGACTGATAATATAGAGTATAGGGTATCATATAAACCATCTATATCTTTTGGCCTTGGGCTACTTATGCATCATATACATTTACAACATATACGGATATCACATGGAATTAGTTCAGAGTATACACTCATTCAATAATGATATAGTAATACGCCTTGCATCATATTTACATTCAAAAGACATACTCAATCTTTCATCAACGTGTAAAACATTTGGTAGTATATTCAACCATGACGGCGGAAACACAGCAGCAAGGCAAATTATAAGTTTTGCGAGCAAAGAAGAAAGAGATGCAATACCAAAACTAGCTGATCAAAGTTACATTGAATTATACTCAGAGTTAGAACAGCTTAGAGCACCACGTACATTTGGTCAATTGGTGGGTCCCAATCTATCTTATGTTAATGATGACAAATCTCATATCAAATTAATGGGTAATAAGATCAATGAGAACACAGCAATCAGCAACCATGTTATGAGAGCGGGTAAACATTATGTAACATTTCGAAAGAGGGGGATTGGTACAGGTGTGTCAGTAGGTCTTATAAGACCGGTCAAAGATTTTGACAAAAGAAGGTTCAAATCTTTTGGTTTCGAGTCACCTAAATACTTTGGAATATTGGGCAGGGAAAGAACTGAAAGATGGGGAGGAGATAATGGAAGGGGAGATGTTTATGTTTGTCTACTCCGGTTGGAATCAGGCAAATGTGCTTGGGGCGGGTGTAGGTTCTTTAGTCTGGGAAATGACTATAGTTGGAATGGACAAGAGAGTTTTGTACAGGAGGGTTTTGGATTTGGTGATGACAATATTGGGATGCTTCTCGATTTGGATGCTGGAACACTTACGGTGTATAAGAATGGGCAGAGATTAGGTGTGATGAAAGATAAACTTTCGGGCGAGTTTTCTTGGGTTGCATCAATGAAAATACCTGGTACTACTATCTGTATTAAAAAGGGGCCAACTCCGGCGGATTGAAGGTCGCTATTTAGATTTACTCAAAGCATTCTGTACAACAACTGCATTGGATTTGTGGCTCATCACCTCCACAATCGGCATGGAAGATTCCCAAGTTACCCCCCGGTTCGGTATTATTCCTAACAAGGCAATATGATTCATCAACCACGCCTGTCAGGTCATTATTATTTATCAGTAGCTCCTCTGTAGTGATAGTATTGAAAAGTACATAGAGACGATAAGTTAGAATCAGTTCAGTCTAAACAGTACGATATCAAAGACATACAAATATGAACATTTACTTACTCAAAAACAAGAACTCTCCCTCGGATATGATGGGTAATGTACCCGTTAATTGATTATCATTCAACTTCAAGCTATCCAATCTAGGGCTACCGCCAAGATTCTCGGGCAAAGCCCCAGTCAACTGATTATCATTCAAGTACAGAATCTTCAGTTTGCTAAGTGAGAAACCAAACAAGTTGCTTGGTATCGTGCCCGTCAAGTCATTCTGATCTAATGCCAAGATTTCAATGGCTGACATGCTACCCAATTCTTCGGGTATAGTACCTGACAACATGTTATTCTGCAACTCTAGCGAGTCAAGACTGAGTAGCTCACCAAATGTGGTTGGTATCGCTCCTGCTAACTCATTATTACTTACCCAGAATGTTGTCATCTTAGTCAAACTACTCACACTATCCGAGATGGTTCCAGTGAGTGTATTGTTTCGTAGTAACACCTCGGCAAGTTCAACATTGGTATAAAACTCTTCAGGTATGACCCCCGTCAATTTATTATCTTCCATGTCAATCCATGTCATCTTGTCAAGGTTACCAATATCCGATGGGATACTACCAGTAATCTGATTCTTGTAACCAAGTAATACATCCATATCAACTAAACTTCCAATCTCAGACGGTATACTACCCGTGATTGCATTATCAGAAAACCACAAGTTTTGCAACTTGGTCCATAATCCAATCTCACTTGGTATACTACCAACAAAGTTATTATTCGAAGTGCGCCAATTAACCAAGTTAATCAAACTAGTCATATACTCCTCTTGAAATAAAGTACCATCCATATTATTAAATTCAACATCAAATGTTTCCAATGGTGTTATTGAACCCAGTGTACTTGGTATACTGCCAGATTGTGCATTTGTAAATGATATATATGAAGTTAAATAACTCAAAACACCAATCTCGGGTGGGATACTACCAATTAGATTATTAGTTTGTAAATTCAAATTAATTACATATCCTTCATCATTACATACTAATTGATTGTAACTACCATTGGTTCCTGATATTTCTGTACTCCATTCGCAATAGTCTAAGTTTGATAACCATGTTCCGGCAGGTGCAGAGGGGTCTAGGTTGGAGTTTGATCCGTCATTCCATCCATCACCTGTTAATGAAAAGTATAACACTGCCAATGCATATCGTTGTTCATTATATTCAAGTTGTGACGGAGTACATGGATCTATCGGCACTTCTGCCTCACACTCTTTCAGTATCCATTCAGCTGCTTTCGATTGTGGTGATGTTGGATCTTGCAATGTCTCGGTTGTTCCTACCTTTTCAGAAACTTGGAAAATTATTTGTGCTAATCGATTAGGACAGGTGCCTTCATTATCACAGGATGTTAATGTTGGTGCAGTGGATGTTGATGGGGAATATGTTGAGTATGTTGGTGAGATTGTTGGATTCTTTGTTGGTGAATTCTATTGAAGGAAATGACAGAACATATGAGATATGCAAATAATAACAAGATACTTCAAAGTTTTGATACTTTCACTTACCGTCGGTGAAGTCGAGGGAGATTTCGTGGGGGAGACTGTCGGTGGCGGAGTGGGTGCCAATGTTTGTATAAATGACATACTACCACCCTCGAAGTTCATTTCCATTATTAATTGAGTGATATCTATATCATCCAATGCGTTCTTATGTGTTGGTGATAGGAAGAATTTATGTGCTAGCTCATCGCCTACATCTTGTTTGTTTGCAATGTCTCCGGCTCTATAAATGTTGGATAATGATGGTACCATCTCCCCTTCTTGCGGTGGTTCTAGTGTAACTTGCTGTCTCGTCTCGGATTTATATTGACGATTGAATAATCGTTTTCGTCTTAGTCCACCGTCGATGATCGGAGGGGAGTCGATATCAGCGGCATTTGCAAATGACAACGAGAGCAGAGCTGCTCCCACTATACAGGCTGCGGTGCCTATTTGCCTTCTACCCATGTATGCTTAGCTGATAATATGATATTGCAATGTTATAAGAGAGTAAGCCGCCTCGGAGGGGGAGAGCATATCATGTGAACGACTTTGTCATTTTTTTTGAAAAAATTGAGAAGTATCCGGATACCGTCTTGTTCAAAGATATTTTTTGCAAAGTGCAAGTGATTTGCAATCAATGGTTAGTGATTGCATGCCCTATATAAGGCGGCACATAATACGCTAAAATGGAGGGGAAACAGCAAATAATGAGAAGAAGAATAAGCCAAGATTACGGCGATGACAGTGGCATCCAGCCAGCGATCATAATCGCCGCTGATATAAAGAATGATAAAAATGATTATAGGATGTGTCGACGAATTGAAATTATTGCAATCATCATCCTTGGACTAATCACAATACTCGTCGTGGTGTTTAATACCCCAATGCATGCCTCAGAATCAAATGGTAGTATAGTAGAATTATACGAGCCCGATAGCTACTTTGCCGTGCCAGCAATAATCATTGATGAGATAATAACATCAAGTTCAAGCCGTTCAAACACTACCGCCCCCAATAATAAAGTATACACCATACAAAATGCAATAACAAATAATCAAATAAGTGATATACCATCGGAATATATACATCCATATACTCCCTACAAAGATGGAACTATAGCATCATGCAATATATCAAAGTTAAGGAATGTTAAAAGTATGAAACCTTGTGCTATAATTTCACATTCAATACATGATAATAAAGAACATAAGTTAAAGAGAAATAGTAGAAGTAATGGATTAGTTATATATCAAGTTAGTTATTTAAATGAGAATGAGAAGGAAGAATTAATATATGATAATTTACCTTTTTCGAGAGTGCAGCGGAGGAGACATATTGAAGATGAGGAGAAATAGCGATGTAAAAGGGGAGATAGGTTTGGAGCAACTTGGCAAGAGAGTGACATGATATTTTATCTATACATATTTAAACATATCAACACATTTCTCCCCCCCCCCCCCCCCCCCCGAATCATCCTCCCTCTTTTTCTACTACTACAGACACACTATTCTATACAATCTTTACATATTTCGCCGGCCGGAGAATGGGGAGCATCAATCTATAAAGGGATTGACTCCTTTTCAATACAAAGTTCGTTACCAGGACTTACTTGCCAAAGTTCCAAACCAACAATATTCTCCAGCTAATCCATCTTTTGCCGTACCTAACCTCTCTCCATTCTTGTATATAGTGAGAGTACCGGCATCCAAATCGAGAAGTAACCCGATCTTGTCACCGCTTATACAACAATGACTTCCATCCCCTATCATACCAGCAGCACCAATCAAACCATTTGGTCTCCAACTACCCCAATCATAAGTTAGCGCAACATGATTACATAACGTGATCCCACAATAATTTACATCGCCGCTCCATCTTTCAGTTCTCTCCCGTTGAAATTCTTCAAAATTATCAGGGTCTTCAAGAAAAAAAGATGTCAGCCCTTTCTTGTCCCAGTTTGGCAGTGGTCTGGTAATTCCAACGTATTTCAACAGTAAAGCAGCATCTCCTCTACTTGTAAATGTTGTATAATGACGTCCCGCTCTCATTACATGATTGCAAATTGCTGCATTTGGGGTGGCCTCCCCGACAAATTTTATATGAGACTTGTCATCATTAACATAAAATAAGCGGTTACCAATTAATTGATCGAATACCCGAGGTTCACTGTGTTTTAATAATTCGTTGTACACTTCAATGTAACTTTGATTAGCCATCCTTGGCAGAGCATCTCTTTCTTCTTTTTCGGCATTACAAATAATCTGCCGAGCGGTATCCTCCATTAAAGACGAACCCGTATCAACACTACCACCAAATCGTCGGCAAGTCAATGATAAGCTAATCAAATCTCGTGGGCATAGATAGGAAGCAAAGCGTATCACAATATCATTATCGAATAAATATATACTAGATTGTTTATTGTTGCCATCACTACTCGCAGATTTGAAAGTGGTGCTATTATGTGTATTAGTTTTTCTTTTCTTCACAATAGGTTCTTCACTGACATTATTATCCATGATATAAATTCAATTTGTTTGTACTGAGGAGGAGCTCGTGGCGTAGAGGTAAGATCTAAAACTGATATCTTTTTTTGCAACACGCATAAAATCTTTGCAATCTTTTGCAATGTTGTGTATTATCCTCCTAACTTCACTACTATATTGTTATACTCGCCTATCTCTTATCCTTTCCTAGTAGGAGACAAGCAAAGGTGAGGTATAGTATGGCCATCTACCATCTATCACCACCACATGCAACGCCACCACTGCAAATTCTTTTTTAAATTGGCGATCAAACGAGAAATTCAATAACCGCCGCTGTTATACCTATGTGGCGCCAAGATAGATGTATTAGAACAATCAATTAGTATGTATACTCATGGAGGATTAATGTAAACAGACCCGTACCCAAAAAAGCTCTCAAATTGCAAACCAAAGAAGTTATTGCCAAAGAACACATCTTGTGCACAAAATTCCACACCTACGCGACGTCTTAAGATATCCTTGAGTTGACCGTCATTGCGGTATAATCTCGGCCGCATACATATACATCACTACATTATATAATCATGGATAGAATATAATTATTGTTAGTAATTGGATAAATAATATGATTTACCTACCTATGACTTTTAATGTTTGGATATGAAATCTATAAACAGACGCCGAAGAGATACAAAAACAAAAAGAAAACCTCTCATCAATAACCTATACTACTTCTGGTTACTTCTTATATTATTGGCATCAGCATTGATATGGTTTGCAAATGATAGCATTAACAGCAGCAACACAATAATGTCTAACAAGAAGGATGGGATAATCCGTAGAACGGAGGATAAGATTCCACATTATCATGATTATGCTTTACTTTTTGTCATGTATCACAAAACTGGATGGTGAGATTAGTATATAAAGATTGTAGAAGTGTATGATATCAATGGTTTCCACCATTCATTGGATATACTCAAACAAACTCTTATCTTTTCTCAAACAGTGTTCTCAGTAGACTATTAATGAAGATGATTATCGGTGCTGAATACAAAGGAAAAGGATACAGCCAAATTGCAATAGATCGAGCTAAGAATGATATGAGACCGGCAATTGATCATTTTGACAAGATCACTGGGGAAAGGATAGCATTCAATACTCGAGGTAACAATCGTGGTGCCAACTTTAGAAGACCTAGGACACATGATAGTAATACTCATTGCCCATCCAACTTTACACTTGTCCCAAGCACGATATACTTGCAGGAAGCACCAGATTTGTATTGCAATGAGACCTTGTTGGCTAAATCAATGATGTTGGGTGGATCTACAAAGGTCAAGGTTGTTCATTTCGTTAGGAATCCATATGATATGGCACTATCAAACTATTATTATCATAGTCAAGAGCACACTCCGGAGGATTGGGTAAACATTGACAAGCCATGTCAGTTTCAATATGAGGATGGATCGTCATTATCGGAATATGTCCTACCAACTCTATCTCAACGAACGAACATAACACAATCTCATTTTGATAATGTCGTATCATTATGTGAATCATTATATAATCAACCCAACTCCACATTCTATGAGCATTTAAGATTGCTAAGTCCATGGGATGGTCTAAGGTTGGCAACATCTCAAATGATCATCTCATCATCTGCATCCAATAACCATCTGGCCGGAGGGGATATATTAAGAATGACCAATAATATCATACAGTTTGAGAGATTGCAAGCATTACAATCCATACCAACAGATCAAAGAGGAGATAATATACAGCTAATGGCAATAAACATGGATGATTACATGCTCAACATTAAAAGAACTACAATGGATCTACTCAATTACATCTTTGGTGCTGATGAGTCGGTTGTCTCATTAGAACTACGAACATCCATTGCAATAAGTCAAGAGAAAGAGAAGAATCCCCATCACTCCACTCAAGGAAAGTATGACAATCGAGATAAACTGAAAGAGATGTTAAGGCGTGATCCTATACTTGGGTTGATCTTAAGCGAGACGGAACGACTTGTAAATGGAGTTCAGAGCCGCAAGTAGTGTTGATAAACTAATTCAAAATGGTGATAACCAGACATACCTAATTTCAATTAGTATTAGTAGCATACATAACATCAGCAGCATCTCGACACTGCCTAATAGTACTTGTAATCGTCACAAAATGCCGCAGCTTCGTCTCTCTGGTCACTCTTAACTTCATCTACATAGGCCCGGCAAGCTCGTAATGCTTTAGCATAATCATCTTTTGTTGCATGACCGTGCTTGTACATAAATCTGATCACCTCCAAAGAACCAACGCTTCCCCCCTTGATTGCAATCATGAAGTGCTTCAATGCTCTAGCATAACTTCCTGCCTGTCCCTCACGTACACCTAGATTGTGCCTTGCAGCTATAGATCCCCGCATAGCTGCTAGCTCAAAGTAATGTTTGGCCTTCTTCTCATCCCTTTCAACGCCTCCACCACTACTGTAACAAACTCCAATATTATGATATGCATCAGCACTACCAAGTTCTCCTGCTCGATGCCAAAGTTCTAATGCCTTAGCACGGTCTTGAGGAAATCCACATTGCCCACGATCATAGAAAGCTCCAAAAGTATACATACCTTTAGCATCATTTTGATTTAAACGTTCCCTCATTCTTTTTGTCGCCTCTTCTTCTGAAGATGTTATCGGAGTTCTACAAAATGGACATACATAATCCTTCTCGCTGGTAGCCCTTGATTGAAAGGCATGAAGGCATCCAATACAAATGGTTTTCCCACAACAAGGCATATACATTCGACCCGTTTCCAGTGATGGCAATCGTATCATACAGATTGGACAATCGTCTAATGGCGGTGGTTGTTTGAATAACTTTTCATCATGAAGCTCAGCGGCTCTCTTCTTACACTCTTTCTTATGCTGAGGTCGGTGGGCAACCTGACACTCTCTACTACAATATTTGACTAACATACAAGCGACGCATGATTTTAGATTGATGCTGTCCTCTTCTCCCTTGCCACAATTGGCACAAGTTGTCATGTTGATTTGAGATGATGTGTTGCTCATACTATTTGATATCTCTATAACACGCCGTGCTTCTACTAACTGCTTCCGAACTACGGTATACAATAAAAATATGGGATATATAAAGCTTCAATGATTGTATCGAATAACAATACTAACGGTAGACAATAGATAGGAAGGAAAGTAGGCGAGCAATGGTAGGTGAACCGATTTTTTGCGAGTGCAATTGTGTCTGTGTATCTCTCTCTACTATACTCTCCGCTTCTATTATTAAAGGCAAACCAACTAAAGAATGCCGATACTACTACTAATACCACGGCCACTACGGTTGCTACTAATACTGATCATATAGGAAGAGAGTCAAATTCTTGACTTCTTGAAAAAAAAAGACAGGATATCGTACTAACAAATAAAAAGGAAAAATGCCCGTGATTAATGTGAATGAGCTGGTATCCTACACCTTACGACACCTTACTGAACATATCAATAATAGTAAATCCATTATGATGCTTTCCATATATCATACTGATGACCACTGCAATAGAGAGTACTATAAACCAATCTTTCAATTGGTGGTGACAAATAACGGCCGCCCGTGCGCCTTACATTATGAGAGTTGGCTTTGGCTAACTATTGCAATTGCATTATTTGCTACTAACTAAACTTCCCTTCATACTAATGCCCACTCTACTCCTACCTACGTTTAGGTGTGAAGATAGGTCGATTCACTGGGCCGTCACCGGATTCATAGTACTTAAACTCAGCACTAAATGTTGCAGCTTGATCCCTCTGATCACTCTTAACCTCATCCAGATATGCTTGAAAATAACGTAATGCATCGTCACAATCACGTTTTGTTGCCGACCCACCAGAGACTAACATTTTGATGTTCTTTAGAGCGTTAGAATCCCCGTCCTTTGCAGCAATCATGAAGTGCTTCAAAGCCCTTTTCATATTACGTTCCTGCCCCTCCATAATTCCAAGATTATTTCTTGCATGTAAGTTCGGCTGATATTTCCCAGTAATGTTTAGCTTTCTTCATGTTCCTTTCCACACCATTACCAATCTTATAAGCGTAAGCAATATTGTAATTTGCATTAGCACTACCAAGCTCTCCTGCCCGATGCCATAGTTCTAAAGCCTTTGCACGGTCTCGAGGTACTCCGTTTTCTCCATTAGAATAGAAATTTCCGAGACTATACAATGCCTGTGCATCATTCATATCAGAACGTTCCTTGTATTGTTTGACATACTCCTCATCTGTTCTTGGGGCTGGCGTTCTGCAAAAGGGACATTTCTGTTCTTTTGCTGGTTTCCCGGCCAGTAATGCCCTTGATTGAAAAGCAAAAACACATCCCCTGCATACTATTTTACCACAACAGCCCATGTATACTGATCCCGATACTAACGATGGTATACGTATCATACAGATTGGGCAGTCCTCATCTGGTGGAGGTTGTTTGAATAACTTTTCATCTCGCAATTCTTTAGCCCTCTTCTTGCAATCATTCTTATGCTGAGGCCAGTGAGCAACCTGACAATCTCTGCTGCAATATTTGACTAACATACAAGCGGCGCACGATTTTAGATTGATACTGGCCTCTTCACCTTTGCCACAGTTGATACAAGCTGCCATATTGTGTTCGGACTCGGATGTTGATGTGTTGCTCATATCTTATGTTCGTTTTTTCTACTTATTCCGTATGCCACTCACCACACCACTGCTGCTACCACTCTACTATAACCACTACGACTATCGGTTAATTAAGCTATGCCAATACAGAGTTGAAACTCCACACATTACTGGCCTATTATCTCCTATTATCACTCTAGGTACTGATAAAAAATGACGGAACAAAATAAAAACTGAAGAAATAAAGAGATAGTATCCTCAACTTGCCCCTTGTAGTAATGCATCAATGGATTGATATTTAAATACGTCCATTCATGCTTTCCATATCATAGGTATGATGACCACTGCAATAGAGAGTCCTGTTAATCAATCTTTCAATTGGTGGTGAGAGGTATGTAGGCTAAATGCTAGCCGGCCCGTGGGCAGTCCTTCTTTATGAGAGTTTGGTTAGTAAGTAGAGTAAACATGCAAATGGCAATGTCTACTAACGATGATAATGTGGTGCTAACCACCCGTATACCACTGCCAAATAGTGGTAAAGAAGTTCTAATAATAACACTCAATCGTCCGTCCAAAAAGAACTGCTTCAACACTCGCCTATGTCATGAACTTGCAGCAAATTTTGATGATGTTGCAAAAGAGGTACAAAGTTATGATGCTACACCAATCCACAACGATGATGATAATGAGCAGCAAAAGTTAGCAGCGGTGATATTAACAGGAGCTGGTAAATCTTTCTGTGCAGGTGCTGACTTATCTGCACCGCCGAATCCTTTACATCAGGTAAGTCTAGAAAGTTTTGTGCATATCATGTGTTCTTTTTATGTATAGACATCAACTTCTGTTCTCCTTGGCCGGTTACCGATTTCTCGTTGCATTATATATGTCCTTTTTACATTCAATCATCATCACATTATCTAACTTCTTCATCTCCTGCTCTTCTGGCATTGACGTACGGCTACCACATATATCAGAGTTCAGACTTGCCACATCACCTCAAGTACAATCCAGTCTATCAAATGAGTAGAGTAGGCGTACCAATCATTGCTGCATTAAAGGGACATGTAATAACGGGAGGCTTTGAATTAGCATTAGCATGTGATATATTAATTGGTGATACAACAACAACATTTAGGGATACACACGTAAAATTCGGATTAGCGCCGTGCTGGGGATTGTCACAGAAATTAACAAGAAGGGTAGGACCTGGAAGGGCTAAGATTGTATCCTTTACTGCGGGACCTATCAGAGCAGATAAAGCTCATGAATGGGGTTTACTAGATGAAATAGTTGATAGTAGTCAATCAAAAGATGCAGTATTAGATCGAGCAATCGAATTAGCAGATGCCATATCCACAAACAATTCACTAATGGTTAGGAGGTATAAACGAGCAATAGAAGAAGGTACCGGTATGGAGTATCGAAGGGGATTACAACGTGAAAGGGAATTGGGACTTGCACATTATCTAGAGATTGTTGGTGATGGATCAACATTTGAAGACGCCAAAGAGTATGTCAAGGGTAGTAATAGACCTAGGATGACGTCAAAGTTATAAAAATAAATGAAAACATGCCACCGCTACCACTTTTGATGATTGTATGTCTTCACATATCCACCCTTCTTTATCCAAGTTGTCAACCGTATTGTGGGCCCTTAGATGTAAGAAACCCGAAGTGACCAATCATGGCGTGTTGTACTTCCGATATGATTGTTGTTCTCATAAAATCAAATCACAAATCATTATCAAACCTAATAAAATACCACTCCAAATCATAAGATATACACTATTCCAGATATCTCTTAACGCGTTATATTTACATCCACCAAATCTGCACTATCTACTAACATATAAATACAACTACAACAAAAGATGAAGTACACTACCGCAACCTTAACATTACTATCCACTATTGTACTGGATTTGCAATTGAAATGCCCAAGCTCCGTGGTGCAACTTCTGTTTTCAAGGGAGTTTCAAATGAATACCAAGTCATGGCATCGGTATCAACTGACGAACCAACCTCTTGTACCCCTGCCAACTTCTCTCCGAACAGCATGTATGATTTGCCTGCATCAGCTTGTGCAAACAAGAACGAGATGGATCTTTGGGATCTCGAAACAGCCCTGTTTCGTCTATTCACTGTTCAATTATCTCGTATCTATCAATCAGATCGTCTATGGTGTGACGGCTCGTGGAACAACGGAGGTACACCTCACGAAGAAGGCGTTGCATACCGCTTTGACAACTTTGCAGTCCATGTTGTTAGTCTGCTTGATACCTCTTGATACTATCCAACAACTACAGCTTCTCCCCGACAAGTGTCTCGAACTGCACGAGCCTCTTCGTGAGCTGTTACTTCCAGGCCGTGATACCAGTAACATTAGCGAAGAAGATGTGTTGGATATTTACACTCCAGAACCACCGACGAAGTTAGAATGGTGGGAAGATGAGTTTCTCCCCACCGTGGCTGCTGCTTTTTAGTTGTGGATTTACCGATGATGATAAGAATGTAGATATCAACACTTTACCATCCGATATCAGGGAAGACTTTAATGATAACTTGGTCATTCAACAAGTCTGGAGATTAACTAAGGGTTACCTGAGGTCTGGCCAAAAACAACGGGAACGACGTGAGCAACAGGACTTTGATGTTAGTCTGTACGTGCCATTCCTCCCAGTTGATAAAACTAGGGTATACCTTGGCGAAGCCCCACGACCTGACGGTACATACGGCAGCAATCTAAGAGTCGGCCTTCCAACATATCAAGGACCAGTACTCTTGAACTTGAAAACGAATGTTCTCTTGGTGATGATGATGTGAATATGGGCAAGATTCTCACGACTGTTACAAACACCGTCTTGTACTTTGGCTTGACGCATCCGTGTCCGTACTCCAGATATCACTTCATGAATCGAGTTAGTCGTAATGATGCCGACTGGAATGAGCTTGGTGATATCAACCAACTCACTCGTGATGGTGAGTTCACCAGTGAGGTTGCACTGTATCCTCTCGAGTATCTCTTCTTGGGTGGTATCGATGGTGCAAGCCTTGAGGATAAGCTTGCATCCGTCACCGATGGTTCCAGTCTCATGTTGTTGTTTTGGAAGATGCATAACGCCGTTACATCTTCCGTAAACCGAGGAATTACATGCAATACACAAGAACAGGCCGACGATCCAAACTTTGCTTGTAGTCCAGACGGGAGTAGCATCGTATATGCAGAAGGTACCGTTGGAGCAGAGTCTAGGAGGAGTACCACTCGTCTTCTTGGCAGAGCTTGGCCAACGGCAACTCGCTACCAATTCTGGTTATCCGATACTGAAACATATGACACTGCCAGAGATAAGTTGGAGGAGGCACATGTAGAACTTAATCAACTTGATAGGAATTATGGTACTGCTCTTCGTGATTCTTATTGGACTCGTGGTGATGATAAGGAGTCATACATTGAAGAAGCCCAAGAAGTGATGGATGCTGTTGCCAAGCTTGATGAGGCAATGCTTGAGAGTGGATTACTGTACACGGAGTATATTAATATGGCTAATAAGCCAATTTGCGAGTCCTTGGACAAGGCCTTGGATATCTTTGAACCTCTCAATGTTCCCTCGCCTCTAGATGAGGATGGAAACTTTCCATTCCTTCCCGATGGTTGCATGACAGAAGAAGAGCATAATCCATTCATGGAAAGAGTAGCTAATCAATGTCAAGAGGATGATGAGCAGTTGAATGAGTAGATATAGAATCCTCGTCCCGGCCTCTGTTTGTCAATTTAGTAGTAGCGTTAGATCATTACATGAACATGAACATAAATATAACATATGAATAAACACAAAATATAAGTACCCACCTTTAACTAACTCCTACATCAACCACCAACGCCGCCGCCACTACCACTAGAAAGAGCGTTAAAATCCGATCTAGATGGTATGTCGGCGGCGTCTGAGACTGTTTATTGTGATACTAATCTCACTCCCCCCCTTTAGCTGGCGGCGAACAGCTCGTTAGTATCCTGTATAAAACATGAACCTACATTCAACACCACCTTGCCTAATTCCTAAACTACTGCCGCCGCCACACTACTACTAGAAACAGCGTCTAAATCCGATCTAGATGGTATATTGACAGCATCTGAGGATGTCTATTGTGATACCAATCTCACTTCCCCTCCTTTCACTCGCACAAACACTTTGTGAAGCTACTAAAAACGCCAGAGAGTACCTAAGTAATGTATAAATTTCAAAAAAGTACCCCCTACATATCACTCTCGACAATTGAGAATCAATCGCTTTCTCAACTCACAAGAAAAGACGTCTGGCGAAGAAGGGCAACCCGTTATTCCATAGCAGAGGAAGATGATATATCTACTACCTTTCATTTTGTTACTAATTCAAATCAATGGTGAATTCATCTATAGAGATTTCAATACTACTGCCGGCTTAATACTGAATGGTGTGGCTGATTTTGTTGATTGCAATGAAGAGATCGATTCCTTTGATAATTTATCAAGCAATGACAATGACGATGGTGAAACTTCACAACACCATCACGGATATACGGCAACAAAAGATTTGTTAACCACTGTTGAAACTGTCAATACCACCTCTTCCAATTATATAGATATTCACGAGGGAGTGTTTGGAAATAGAGAGGCTTATGAAACAGATGACAATATTGTTGGTTGTAGTGAGAGGTTGAGACTAACTTCTTCACATCCGTCTCAAGCTAGTTCTGTTTGGTATGAATCACGAGTACCAGTCCTACGAGGCTTTGAAACAACCTTTACTTGGCAAACAACGGACCCGTCCGTCGAGTGTACAGATCATGTTGACAAAGCATTTTCCAATAACTTACACCGATCATGTAGAACGCTGGGGGGAGATGGTTTTGCCTTTGTTATTCACGGTGATCCAGCAGATTCATCAGCATTGGGAGGAGATGGTGAGCAACTCGGTTATGGAGGTATTACGAATTCAGTTGCAGTTGAGTTCGACACTTGGACTAATGTCAACACACAAGGGAGTGACGATATCTTTCAGGATCACATTTCTATTCATTCAGCAGGTCCACTATTGCCAAACAGTTCTAATCAATCAACTTCTCTAGGCTATTGGAGACCATACGATGTCGCAGATGGTAAGGTACACGAGGCAAAGATTCAATACCTTCCATACGTTGAAGATCGATACTATGAACTAATGACTGCCAATGCTAATTTGATACCGTATTTGAAAGATAATGGAGAGGGTAGACAATTGGGCACATTGGCAGTCTTTGTTGATCAGGGCATAATTGAAGACCGACCATTATTGGCAATTCCAATCAACTTGAGTCTCCTCCTTGACTTGCCAGATAGTTTAGCTTACGTCGGCCTCACTGCCTCAACTGGACGTAAGTGGCAAAAGCATGACATACTATCGTGGCCATTTGAAGAGAGTCCCGACGAAGATGATGGTTTATGATGAAGAATCCATAATGTTAGTATCACAATGTAGCATCTCATTAGTCTTGATCATAATTGTATTACCCTCTAGAAACGGTATTTGTCTTGATCCCTAAACTAGGCATCTCTATTTGTGTCATCGAACCATGAGTCTGGGTGGTACCCGCTGAACATTGTAACTAATGCTTCGTTGAATTGGGCTTGATGTAAGTTCAACTGTAGTTTGAGTAGAAGTAGAAGAAGATCACAGGTATTAGTACACCGGAAATTCATTATTGGCATGATGCAAACAATCTTCATACTCACCGGAAGATCATTGGGCATAGCTCGAAATGGATATTCAAGCTCCTAAGATAATCAAAACAAGTGGTTAGAGACAGTCCGCAGCACAACAGAAAACACCGCCTCCATATTCTCCTGCTTACCTTTGATATCTCATTCAATCCGGCAAACAATAATACCGTCAAGTAATTCAATATGAAACCATACCATATCTCAGTCTTTGATAACATTAATGTTGGCATAATAAATGCACTAAGTATTACGAATATAGTAGCCATTTGTGCCAATGGGAAAGGATATGGTATGTAACTCATCTTCCGTGCGGCATTATACCATAAATGTCCGTCCGAAGTATATTGCTGTAATCGACTAACGATCGGCGGGCCAACATTACCCAACGAACCATGTAACTGTTCCCGAATTATAAACTCATTCCACCAAAAGACTACTAATGCCATTTTGGCACTTTGTCCTCTGGCCTTTTGTAACATTTGTATTTCATTCTGAGATACACCACCAATTACTGATAGTGGACGACAGGCATTATACTTACTTCGTTTATACTTTGTTCGTGACATGTCCAACATGTAATTAATAGTTTGTACTATTCCACAACATTTATTACCTTTATATCCATATAATTTCATATCAGAATCATGATCTGAATTATAATGTGGCCATTCCAAGTTAGGTATAAACTCAACCAATGGTGCTTTCATACTATCTGTATCTTCACATCGTAATGTTGTTAATGCCACTGCACTTAGTAAACTTACAAAGTGTGCACCCTGTTCTAAGAATAAGGATGGTACACTTGGTAGTGTTTTACCTGTCGGTGTGTGTATAGTTCGTTGAGGATAAAAGTCTGGTACTTGTGGTGTTCTATTCAATTCATTATTGATTGTTTGGGAAGGATAACGAAGTGGTTCTACAGGTTGTGATTCTGAAGTGGCGTTGATTGATAACAAGTCAACCTTTGACTTCTTCTTTTTACTACCTCCTCTTTTACGAAGTGATAGTTTTCTATAATCCAGGAAAGTTCTATTTGGAGTTGGTTGTGCATCGTTATTTGAGAAGCCAGTGTCTGAAGTTATAGTTGCATCAATGGTTGGATGATCTGTCGTATCATGATGACTAGTTCCACCGCCATTCAAACGATGACTACTCTCTTCCATACTACCCAATACCTGACTGTCATCGTTATTCATCTTCTTTGCTCTATATTGATTGGAATATGGACTTAAATGTGGATTTGTATATCGACCACGAGTTTCTGCATCTTCTGGATTGGAACCAAAGGATATTGGTCTAATACTGTCATATGTTGTTGATTGCATATGAAATGCAGCTAATGTAACACCTGCATCTAACCACTTTGATTGCATATTATGTAATGCTTGACATGCTTCCCAATACTGCTTATTGCAATGAGTTGCAATTGACATGAGATATTATGAACACGAGTAAGGATTTGAAACAAACCCAAAGAAGAGAACTTACCCGATTATAACAAAAGTTAACCTTATGACTCAATAAAAACATAACAGCAGTAACAATAATACTAACAGGATATGGATGACTTAACAATTCAAATCCTTGAAACATATCCTCAGTGGCAGTGTCATTATTACTAACTGTATGTAACTGTCCACCATTATTCATATTCCATGCATTACTTTGTGGATCTGGATTAATACCGTTGACTATATTCCAATCTGGATTCTGAGTAGTTCCGTACCAATACATGAAAATGTATACTAGGGATGAGAGGATTGCATAGGTTGATGCTTTGTATGCTGCTGATCCATATCTATAAAGAGAAGAGAGAAGTGAGAAGATAAGCATTAGTATTGGGTGTAGAGCAAAGTTTATGCACCTTATCTTGCATAAGATTTGCAATATATGACCATCACTGGCTTATATGAAATGTGTTGCAATCTTCTCAGTATATCAATAGCATACATCAGCTAAACAGTGGTCGCAATCTCCCATTACTTCAGCATACATCTGCACAGTGTTAGGTGTTCGAATTACAAAGAACATAAACTCTCATACAGAATCGTACTTCTCCCCAAGCACAAAGTAACCAGCACTTACACAACAAAGAGGGTACTAATATTGAAGAATCCATCGTAGTAATGAATCATGTCAGTGCCGCAAACAGAGAAAGGAGGCCGTGCTCTCAAACTCTCACAAACTACTATTACTATTTTTCTAATACTTAGAATGAGCGTACAACTATGAACTTACCTTTTGACAAAATCACGGAACCAGCAAGTATGTGGAAGTGACAGCATGCTAATGTCATTCCTACCAAGATTGTGCCGATCAGCACCTTAAAGATTTGTGTTTACGATCAATCAAGGTATAAAGCGGTATACAATAAGAGGAGTGGGAAAAGCTGTAAGGTAGCTAAAAAATGTGCATATCATGTGCATAAAATAAAATTTATGTCGCTACTCCTCGCCTGGTGCCGACGACAAGGTATGCTCGTATTCGATGTCATATATATTTAAATGTATATATATTTATCCCATAGCAACCTGAACATCCATTCTATAAAACAATCCTACTAAATTTTAGTTACTATTAGTAATACGACAAGCCACCACATTTGACAGCTTCGTCCCTCTGATCACTCTTAATCTCATCAAGATATGCTTGATAATATCGTAATGCATTAGCGTAATCATCTTTTGTTGCGTGACCCTCTGAGTAGAGTAATTTGATCCTTTCTAGAGAGTTTGGATGCCCATTCTTCACGGCAATCATGAAGTGCTTCAATGCCCTTGCTTTATTGCCTGCCCACTCATCTGTGCATCCAACATTATGCCTTGCATATGAGCATCCCCCCATAGCTCCCAATTCGTAGTAATGTTTAGCCTTCTTTTCATCCCTTTCCACACCATTACCATGTATATACATACCACCAATTTTACTATACGCATTAGCACAACCAAGTTCTCCTGCTCTATGATAAAGCTCCAATGCCTTGGCCCTGTTTTGGGGTAATCCGTATCGTCCTTCAATGTAATCACTTGCTCGACTGTAGATTGCAATTGCATCATTAAGCTCCATCCGTTTCTCGTACATTTTGATCCTCTCCTCATCAGAACTTGCAGGTGGAGTTCTACAAAAAGGGCAAATCTGCTCCTCCACTTTAGTAGCCCTTGATTGAACTGCATGGATGCATCCACAGCATATAACTTTTCCGCAGCATGACATATAAGTTCGTCCACCATTTCGAAATGGCAAATGTAGGAAGCAAATAGGACAAGCATCTTCTTCCGGTCGAGGAGGCTGTTTAAATAATTTCTCATCATGTATTTCCTTTGCCCTCCTCTTACACTCTTTCTTATGTTGTGACCGGTGGGATATCTGGCAATCTCTACTGCAATATTTAACCAATTTACATGCCGTACATGATTTTAGTTTGATACTATTATCCTCTCCCTTGCCACAATTGGCACATATTGATGTATTATTTTCTGTTTCTGATGTGTTACTCATATTATGATATGTTTATTATATCTCTATTTACCTATACGCCCGCCTATCTGTTGTAGCCCACGAAAAGTTACTATCCAAAATGATACTAACTATTATGATATACCAAATAAATCAATACCTAATAACCGGTCGGTAATACACCGTCACAGCTATGAGAGGTGAACGATTTTTTTGCAATTTGTTTGTTCTCTCTACTTCCTCTTAATTAATGCCGCTACGATTGACGCAGTCACACGATGAACACCCTAAGTAACCGTTCTAAAACTGCAAACAATTAGTCCACTGTCAGCATGGTGCAGTACGAGCTAGTACGAGAGAGGCAGAATAACAACTCGTCTGTTGAGAACAACGAAGTCACGGGACCATCAAGTATGTGAAAGATGATAGCAAAGTTGTCTATTCCTACCAAGATTGTGCCAATCGGTGTCTTAAAGATATGTATTTACGATCAATCCATCAAGGTATGAAGCAGTAATACAATAAGAGGAGTGGGAAAAGCTGTAGCTAAAAAATGTGCATATGTGCACAAAAAATGTGTCAGACATCTCCCGGGGCATCTGTGCTTAGCAAAGATCAATAAACTCTTTGGTGCTTAGGTGCAGAGATTTATATGCTCGTTTTCAATAAAAGATGTATACTAACTTAACCCCTATCAATAAATGAACTTTCTAACCTCCTTGCAACAACTACTAACCCCAATAATCCTAGTCCATTTCTTCTGAGCTCTCATATGGGAGAGCTATGCCCTTTCATATAACACTGGCATTTGCCAATAACGAAGCACCTCATACATCCCATCCAGAGGAATGTCATCGAAATGTTTCAATTTCATGTACTCTTCTTTCTTCCAAGCACAATACCCAAAATCAGGCATAACTTGGTTGTTTTGCTTGCCAATAAAGGCAAGTGCATAAGGCATAAGCTCCACCTCCTCGATATCATGAAAAGGCCCCATGTTGAACCCTCCATCAAGAGTTAGAAACTTAACTAACTTTTTGCGTCGCCTCATTGCCAAATCCTGCGGCGAGTCATTGATAATACTGTCCGATAAATCAATGTCCCCATCAACGCGTTGGTTGTTAATCATGATTGTTCCTCCGAATTTCCGTAAGATGTGATTGGCATTCCAAACTGATTGAATACTTGATGTACCAAATACGAGTTCATTGATTATATCACGTGATTCTTCGGAAAGGGTGCTCCTCCCACCACGAATATTGAGGGATTGAAGAGTTGTATTGCGTGAAAGAGATGTGGATATAACTTGAACAGACTCTTCATTTTCAATCGATTCGACACACACTTTTGTTACGGCTGACTTTGGATGTGCAAGAAGGCCTGCAATTCCTTCACAGCTATCAACACCGACGGAGACCGATCCCAAATTGAGGTGTTTGAGTACAGTGGCATCCAATGGTGCCAACAATGGCTTGATAGTCTGATACGTCGTGGTGGTTTCTCCAGCGAACCTTAGATACTCTAAAGGTTTCCCCTCTAGAGCTAATCCAAGCAACCCTAATCCGTGCTTGCTGATGTCAACCTGGCCCGATATTTCAAGTGAACGGAGAAGAGGTGTCGTTCGGATGGAATTGAATAGATGATTTGCTCCACTCATAGCAGTGCTCCCGGTACACTGTAGAGATATTACCATCTTCTCAATTGATGGATGACCCCCAGCCTTGAAGATTTTGGGGATAGTGCCCTCATCAACTGCATTCACTTTCAGAGTCTTCAAGTTCTTGTTCCCTACGATGAACTGGCCGATACGCTTACGACCAAGATTGGTAAAGTATTCTTTGTCCAAGTCCAAAGTTTGGTGTTTCCCTCCACTCCGTGCCGCCTTTGTCAACAATATTGGCATGGATGCATAAACGAATTCAGTTGACGACCCATTCTTAAGAGGCAAAATCTCATTCCGATAGAAGTGATTTGGGATACCCTCAAAGGCAATCCGATCTTCCTCATCTTCGAACTTAGATTCAGGCAACATCATATCTCCTTTCTCTTCTTCCCGTAGCTTCCTCTTTTTAATATTTGTCAAATCTCGTTTTGCTTTGGTATTTGCCCACTTTTCCTGTCGTTTATGATTAACCGCGGCATCCCTAACACAACCCAAAATAGCCGACAACCCATGTGCGGCAACTTGCTGTTCTGAATTTAGATTAACATTATTTGGGTTTTGTAGGACTGAGATAACAGCATCATGTAGCACACGAGCTGATGTAGCCGATAACTGAATAATTGGTGGATATTGTAATTGGTTTAAATTGTTTGGTAGAGGTGGAGGAAGAGGTAGCTGTTGGGCAAATGCTTGTTGCTGTTGGGCAAATACTTGTTGCTGTTGAGCTAATACTTGTTGTAGTTGGGCACGACGTTGTTCAAACTCTTGCCGACGTTGGTCAGATTCTTGTCGTCGCCGAGCTGAAGCCTGCTGCATCCTCTTTATCAGTTGTTGCGTACGCTGCCTAAATGTAGAAATATCATTGTATACGTCAAACGAGGGAGCCGATCGATAAAGGGAGATTTCCAAACGGGTGGCTAATTGTGGGAGAACGTTCAACCATTCCTGTGTTGGATTCTTTTTCTTTTCATGCAATAGCTGTGCACTGGGTATATGTAATTGAGGGCGTAGATTGTATCAGACATAAAATTAAGTTATGTAGTAAATAATTGTGCATAAGAGTGCACATAATTTTAGAAAAGACATACATGAATTATATTATAAACAAGTGGAAAGTTGCATATATGTAAAATAAACTTTGCGGTATAAACTTACATCTTGGTAACTATTTTCATACGCGCATCGATATCCTTATCACTCTGCCATCCATTTGATGGTTGAGGAGGCCTCGTCATTGCTGACAGATCTTTTCCTTTATATTTGATCTTTGATTGTTGCTCATCGTTTCATTAACTTATTACACCTTACGTAGACTGATCACGTATATTATATAAAAAAAACTATTGGTTAAACGTTATTATATGGCGATATTGTAAATAATCCCCAATCACATGGGCATAACTCAAGTAAGTCTTCTCCCGCACCACAAATTGCAATTAACAAAAAATCATGAAAGAGCTGAAAATGAGTCTTTTTTTTGGATACCATCACGGGGCCGCCATGTAATTCAGTGGCTGAGAGTGTGTATATCAATAATTTAGGGACGGAAGGAGACGGAAGGGTAAAGAAGAGGGTCTCTTGTATGTTACTGTGCGGCATATGCTGGTGTTCATATGAGTTAAGATTTAACTTTATCCCCTATCAATAAATGAACTATCTCCCTGCAACAACAACTGGCGTCTATTCTAAGAATCCATAGTATCGCCAGTCTTCCCTAAATGCAGCAGCTTCGTCCCTTTGATCACTCTTAATCTCGTCTACATATGCTTGATATACCTGCTGCGCTTTTGCATAAACATCTTTTGTTACAATTCCCCACGAGTATAGGTCACGAACTTTCTCTAAACTATCTGCATATCCGCCTTCAATCGCATTCATAAAATGTTTTAATGCTCTGTCCATATTGCCTGTCCGACCTTCAACTACTCCTAAATTGAAGCTCGCATCTACATTTCCTTCCATAGCTGCTAATTCCCAGTAATGGATAGCCTTCTTTTTGTCAACTCCCACTCCTCTTCCAAACTCATATGCATTGCCAATAGAATAATATGATTGAGAATCACCTAGCTCTGCTGCCCGATGAAATAGTTCTAACGCCTTAGCATAGTTTTGAGGAAATCCATACGTCTCTAAACGATAAAAACTTCCCAGATTACGGATAGCTACGGCGTCATTCAGCTCTGCGCGGTTCTTATATCTTTGGACAAGTTCATCATTCGAACTTGGTGCCGGAACTCTGCAAAACGGACATACACTTTCCTCTTTTTTACTAACCCTCGATTGAAATGCATATACACATCCTCTGCACATAACTTTCCCGCAACATGCCATGTATACTTGCACTGAAGTAAGATGTGGCATTCGTAGAAAACATATAGGACAATCTTCTAATGGTGGAGGCTGTTTAAATAATTTCTCATCGTGTAATTCCTTTGCTCGCCGCTTACATGCCTTCTTATGCTGAGATCGGTGGGCAAGTTGACAATCTCTACTACAATATTTAACCAATTTACATGCCGCGCATGATTTTAGATCAATACCGGCCTCTTCTCCCTTGCCACAATTGGCACATATTGATGTATTATTTTCTGTTTCTGATGTGTTACTCATATTATGATATGTATAATCTCTCTTTGCTTATACGCCGTCTAACTGTAGCCCACAAAAGGGGTCTATCCCAGATGATGTACTTTTACGATATACCAAATATATCAATACCTAACCAGTCGATGATACCGTACACTATGTAAGCCACACACAATAGTAGGAGGTATTGTTTTTTGCAATAATATCTCTACTTCCTCTTCACTACGATTGGCACAGCCACACAATGAACGCCCTAAGCAACCCTTCTAACACTGCTACCAATTAGTCCACTGCCAGCTTGGTGTATGAGAGGACGAGACCGATACAAACCTTAAACACCTTATTAATTAATAACCTACCTCTAGCTACAAGATTTAGTAATGAAAGGATACCTTAGGATACCACCAACAATAACCTTGTCAAGTAAAAATTATTGCTGACCATGGCGAATTGCTACTAAGCCTTCTTTGCAATACATAACACCAATCAATATCATGGAGAACGATAGAACAATAGGCCGGGGTAATACCTCTGGCTCATCTCCCGTAAGATCTACCCCAACAGCGGCAGTATCAAGCAATACAAATGATACACCACAAAATAATCCGTTACCTCCTCCCTCAACAACTCCACCACCACAAACAACCACTACTACCACAAACCCTAACAATAACACAGTATGGCCAACAGTCTATAATCAATATGACCTATCCAACCGTATAGGACAGGGTGCCTTTGCATCAGTATGGCGTGCTCGTATAAAAAATATTTCACTTTCAAAAAATAATGATGATGATGGTGCATGTGATGAAAAACAGCAGCAGCAGCAAGTAGAGTGTGCTATTAAGATTATGGATTTAGAACATGTCAATATTAATATTAGTGGTGAGTTGTTCGGGGGTTTGTTTTGGGATATTGTGGTGATATTGTTGGGCTGTGAGATGATTGTTGGAGATTTTCTTGTGAATGAGAATTTTTATAGGGGTTAGTTAAGAGCGCTACATAGAGTGGTTGGATACACAGAACAATATTTTATGAGCTTCACGGGTTGGTGATAGCTGCGTTTATTTGTCGAGCGTGTCTGTTTGGAATATGATAGACAAACAAACTCACACCTCTTTCTTCCCAAACATAAAACTTTCTCTAGATATCAGATTGGAAGTTCAAACAATGAGACTATCCTCACATCCAAATGTATTAATCTGTCACACGTCCTTCGTACGTGATACCGATCTATGGCTCGTAACACAATTAATGAGTAGAGGTAGTTCATTGCATTGTTTACAAAGTGCACGTGCCAAATTACTAACAGATGCGGCTTCAATCGAAGCTGCTAAAGAAAGAGTCGAAGGGGAAATACCATCCAATACTACCTTCACTTACACCACAGATGATGCAGTACTCGAGGGTGGATTATCATCTCATGCTGCAATCATTGATCCAGAAGTATTAGTCTTTGAGGCATACATTACTTACATCCTATATGAAACATTATTAGGATTAAAGTATATACATGATAATGGACAGATCCATAGAGATATTAAGGCTGGTAACTTATTATTAGATGATATGGCCAATGTACGTATTGCAGACTTTGGCGTAAGTTCTTGGTTAATTGATAGTGGTAATAGACGTGAACATACAACTACATTCGTTGGTACACCCTGTTGGATGGCTCCCGAGGTTATGGAACAAGTTGATGGATATGATTACAAGGCTGATATATGGAGTTTAGGTATAACTGCCTTGGAATTGTGTAAGGGATATGCACCCTATGCAAAGTTTGCACCCATGAAGGTATTGTTGTTGACAATACAGGAAGATCCTCCCAGTTTAGAAACATATAACGATGGTGACGATGTGAACATGTGGTCCAAGTCATTCCGATCAATGATTAAACTTTGTTTACAGAAGGATCCTAGTAAACGCCCCAATTGTCAAGAGTTGATGGCACATCGACACTTTAAACCATTGGCTACTGCCGATGGACGTGAAGAGTATAGAAATCTTACCAAGGTAGAGCTTTGTGACGTTGTTGAGGATGTAGGCAAGTTGAACAGTGATGGTTCATCCGGTCAACTTCCCGGAGCCACTCCAATTCAAGTTGTATCATCAACCAAGAAGGATAGACCAGCAGGGACAAGTTGGATATTACCCGGTGGCTCGACAGTTGAGGCATCATCAATCAAAACATCTGGTGGATTAGACTTCGGGCAAGACTTTTATGATACATTCGAGGAACAAACGGGAGGTGAGAACTTTACAAGAAAGAACTTGATGGAGAATGAGGCTACTACCAAGGCTGACAATCAAACAAAAGAAAAGGAGGAAGAAGATGATGATGATAAAGAGGACATGAATGATTTCTTTGATGAGTTTGAGAAGACAACTGGAGGTGAGAACTTTCAACGAAAACAAGGCTGACAACGTCATGGATGTTACCTTCTGCAGTGTTCGCTAGTGTGTCTGTTAGGTAGGTAAAGGAGATACTAATAAGACAAACAATTAGAGCTAAACTAGTACATGCTACTTTAAGGAACACATTAGGCATAGAGTTCCTCTCTTCTCTGACATAGAAACATTAATACTTGCCACATTATCACAACCTCTGTAGGCCATCATCGACATGAAACTCATCACATAAACCCTGGAGATTTCTTGAGATGCTTTCCTTCTTTAAATCTAAACCCTGAATACACGATGTAGCCCAGGAGTCAAATGCATTATGAACTGATCCAACTAGACCGGTTTTGTTGTTTGACGGCCCCTCATCAACAGCTATCTTGAACTTCTCTAATATCTCCTTTAAACCATTAGCATTATCTACCAGGTCCCTTTCTTCATTTAGATTGGGCATTACTCTTTGAATAAATGGTACACTACTTGGCGGTGGATTGGTAGGGACAGTTCCCAAGTCAAAAGACTCGGGGTATTCTCGAAGCAAAAGTGTGACAACTTCCAAAACTGATCTGTGGTGACAATGTCTTAGAAGGTAGTGAATTGGAAGGTCTTCTCGACTGCCGGTAACTCGAACTGATGCAGGACAATTCTTTATTATATACTTGCAAATCTCGAGTGATGTCATACTTCCTCGGTGACGAATCAAAGCATTACACGCCATGTGTAGTGTAGTCTTCCCTTCACAATCTTTTTTCAACATACCATCTGGGCATTGTTCGGCTAACCACTCGAAGAGACGAAAGTCGCATTCTCTGCGGCCCTTTAGGATCATGTGTAGAGGATAGCCACCCCCAGTGGGAATTGGTGTCTCAAGAGCGGACATCATCCCAATCGTGTCCCCTTCTATGGGCCTAACGACTTGTCTTACCAATGTTATTTGATTGGCTTGTTGATGAGCCTGAGGGTACGCCCAAAAGAATCGTTTGATCGTATCAGCAGTGCACTTTATCCCCCCAATGCTACCTTCTCTTGACCTATAACCGTACATTCTAATCAAAGTATACACTGGAGGCTTTTCAATACATATCTCGTGATCAAAGACCCAGGGGTAGTTCTCGGCAATCCAAGGCATTATTACACAATGCACAGGATGGCCAGAAATGGCATAGATAGGGCAGTCCTCTCCAACCCATAATAAAGCATAAGGAAATACCTCGATTAGAAACTTGATCAATGGGTGGAAGGCATCCCCATGCCCATGAAGCTCAGTACAAACTTCCATTAGGAGTGAGCTTCTATCTTCTGCCACAAATATCTTGGCCAGGAGAGGGTTGGCAGTAACCTCGAGAATGATGTGTTCAATAAAATTTGTCACAACGTCAATTTCTGGATGGCTAAAATTGTGCACCATAGCAACTAAATCATCAAACTGAGCCCGAAGGTCATCGTCAACATCTTCATATGGCAAATAATCTCCCATCATTTAGTTGAATATAGAAGTCCAACTTTCGTCCTTAGACTTAACCACCTACGCTTCTTTGTGATGTGCCTGTCAGTTGACACTCAATATGACATAATCCGGTTGACACTTAAACATACCTGAACATGATCTCGTTTCCCATAATGAAGGGCATGATTGAGCAATCCCACATGTTTGTGCAAATGATATGAGCACTTCTCTATTGAGAAGAATGTGGCCGGATACCTACGGCATATAACAAGTCAACAACTGCTGTTGATTTCTCATCCGACCTATCATCTTCAATTTCGGTAGATGACACAGTCACTACTTTATCAACCATCTCCCATTCCTCATCATCCTTCTTCCCATCATCAATTGCAACAACAGCAACACTCTCTTCTTCTTCATCATAAACAGGCAACTCCTTAGACTGAATTACCTCTCCACCAGTACCACCTAAAAACTTGGCTCGATTCGTCCATACTTCAGGTCGACTCCATATAATTATACCAATAGTAAATGTTGGTAATATTATAACTATTGGTAAAAAAGGATTGGCCTGTACCCATGTAAATACTTTAGATGGTATGGATGTTGTAATCTTAGGCTGTTTCATATGTCTTGCCTTTTCTATGTTGCTACCTCGTGATTGCAATGATTGTTTTGATGCATCTATTATGATGGGTTTCGTACTCTTCTTACTTGTGTCATTAGCAGTAGTGAGTGTCAACTTTTTTCTCTTTGCAAAGCTTACTTTGCCTTTCTTTTTTGATGTAGTTTTACATCGTTTAGCAAATTGATTATATAATATTGTACTACTGCTAGTACAAGTACTATTATTGGGTAGCAGAGATCTTCTGCATAGGATAGCGGATAACATTGTACTCAAAGTGATAATCTGATGAATGATATTGATGAGGATGCCCTATTATTTGCTCGGATATTCAAGATTCGATATGTAAGCAGTGTTATACTAAATTGCAGAAACATGTAATCCGATTGCAAGGGCATCGATCTGCAAAGTGAGAAGCAATACCATGCATAATATGTACGATTGTGTGAAAATAAGGGGACAAACTGTCCCCCTACCCTATACTATATATACAAAGGTAAAAATAACTAAAGTGTTAGGTAGTTACCTTTCAAAGTTGAAGAGGCTCAGCCCTCAATCTCATCACTTTTTTTATTGAAGACTTATTCATCATGACGCTAGCCCTCTATCTTCTACTACGCTAGCTCCATAACAACAATGATTGATAACAACCTACTGCAGACACGCCACAATAATATAGTTGGCTATGATGTACGAAGAGATTTATACTACCAACTACCGTAGTT
>Ga0214477_100392_pt1 | contig 30540 bp, 23 predicted proteins | sample M1_20Mar14CPVII9_FD_165058 | JGI IMG/M metagenome (GOLD analysis project Ga0214477, IMG submission 165058) | Marine eukaryotic communities from Monterey Bay, California, United States - M1_20Mar14CPVII9sort6BwellC16 | ecosystem: Environmental > Aquatic > Marine > Unclassified | place: USA... | reverse complement strand
TTTCCTCTGCCATAATTTTATATCTCTTTTGTAAGTTAATTTGTAATTGATTCTCTCTGTTATTGTACTCCGCTGCTTGTACTTGATTGATATCTAATATGATGAGTGATGATATTAAACATATTGCAACTAGTCTCCAGATTGTAAAAGATATTATTAGGTACCGAGTACTGAGGTACATTGCCTGTTACTCAAACTGAAAAAAGTTGCTTGTTGTCAATTTATACCTCGACTCGTGAATATTTGATACCAATATAATAATCTAAAGCCGACAAGAACTGACTATGGACAACAATAGTAACGAGAGTAATATCTAGGGGCATACAATACCATCACTTAACCTCAATCCTCGAACATATAATTTGAACGATATCGTATGTACGATACTGATCTGAGGTTTGAGATTTGAGTTTTTAATTTTCAGTTTAGAGTTTGATATTAACCTTTAGCGACATAAGAGAGGATTTCACTGAGTGATTAAGATTAAGACCATCAGTATTGAGTATATACCATACATGAGTTTAAGTACATTCGTATTAAACTAGAATTAGCTTTCAATTTGTAGTAGCCTGTGACTCTCTGAGGGGCCGATACTTAGTGTTAAAGTAAATAAAAATAAGTACCTACCTGTGTTAGTTGTCGTTGGCAAATTAGTTGTCCACTAAGCGTAGGCTGATTTTGGCGTGATAGTGGTGTATCAAGGAGCATTTATGTACAACAATAGTTAGGTAAAGAATACAAAGATTAGGGCTAAAATATTAAACAGTACAAAGCCGCGGAGTACAATAACAGAGAGAATCAATTACAAATTAACTTACAAAAGAGATATAAAATTATGGCAGAGGAAAATAAATATCAAGGACTAACAGCATTACATTATTGGTTATTTGATTTTCCACAGCTTGCATCATACCGTAATCAAAATGATAATAATACTAACAACGTATCAGTTGATAATATATTCACAGACTTTGACAATTTAGATATTGTTAGTAAAATTATTAATATTGCTGAAGAAATTTGTGATTGTTATGCTGATGGTGATGAGGCACCTACCTCTGTGGATGAGGCGTGGACAGTTATTCACAATTTAGTATGTGAGAAGGGATTATTAAGCACAAAAGATGAGGTCGTTAATAATGATATCGATAAGGATTGTCAATACAATATTTTGTGTGCACTACTATGTCATGCAGTTTCAGATAATTGTTCGCTTAAAAAGTCATATGTTAGTAAATTAATGTCAATGGGGCGTCCAGATTTATTACAAGATATTATGGCAATTATTCAGGGAAATAATAACAGTGGTAGTAGTGATGTTGAAGATACAGGGGATTATTCAGCCTTTATGGAGGCGAGTGCAGCTAGTTTATCGGAAACATTTGAGGAGTATGAAAGTGATAATAATAAGGATGATGATATTGATATGAAGGGAAATAATAGTGGGGAAGTCAATGATGATAATAATGATATTAAGTCTGATTCTCCTCAAGGTAAGAGGCTTTTTGAGGAGAGTAGGGATGACTCCTCTAGCAATCACCAATCACAATCAACATCAACAGCAGGTAAAGACGGGGCTGAAGATGATCTTCGTGCCACAATTGCCAAACTTCAGCAAGAACTCAAGGCATCACGACAGCAGGAAGCAAATCTAGCAATTAAGAATGATGAAGATCAATCCAACCACAGGGCTGAGATGCTGCAAGTTGAGTCTAAACACTTGAAAACTATGAGAGATATCGAAGATAAGTACATTAATGAAGTCTCTGAACAAAAGAAAGAATTAGAGAATCTACGTGATTATAAACAGAGTGCCAAGGAGATAAAAGAAGAAAACTCTAAACTCCGTGATGAGCTTGATGTTTTGGAATGTTCCAAGGAGAAGCTGTCATATACTGAAGAGCAGCTGCGCAAGTGTAGGGATAAGATTGAATTAATCGGTGATGCACATGATGCTCTTCAGCGTGAGGAGAAGGCACATGCGTCATCTGTGGATAAATGTCTTTCATTAGAAAATGAATTAGCACAACTCAAACCTCTCAAAAGACAGCTTGAGGAGTATCGAGTTCGAGCAACAGATGCCGAGGTTGCACTAGCTGAGTGCCGTGAGGATTTGCGACGTATCAAGGAGAAGAGCTCTGGACTGGAAGGGGCCAATAGGGAGCTAAAGAGTCGAGCTGATATGCACCAAGCCGAGGCTGGTAACATGCAGAAGCAGTTACAAGAGGAAGGAGGCAAGTCGGATAAAGCGGGTATTGCAGTGGGTGTTGGCATGAGTGAACTCAACCCCGAGTTGATGGAGGAACTCAAAACATTGCGCAGTGAGTATGCTCGTCTTAAGGAGTTTGAATCAAAAAGAGAAGTTGATTCAGTACAGCGACTTGAAGAGAGTTGTGATGATGCAAAGAGGTTATCAGAAAGATTTAAGGAGCAATTCTTACAAACAAAGTCTCAATTGGAAGACACACAACAATTACTTTCTGAGTCAGAAGCCAGGGAGACAAAGTTGAAGGAAGAAGTTGAGGTCTTGACCAAGAAGTACAAGATATTAGGAAATGAGATGAAGGACGAGCGACTAAAGAGTCATAAGGCGGCACTAGATGCCGAACGAAGCTACCAAAACGAGAAGAAGAGTCTCATCGAAAAGGGTCGTCAAGACTTGCAAGATCTGGAAGAGAAGCTAACGGCCAAGATTGAGTCTGAACGTAATCAACACAAGGAAAAGATGGATAGGGCCGAGGTTCAGAGAACTGAAATTGAGAATAATCTATCCCAACAGCTCGCACAACTTCGAGAGCACTCATCCAAGACATTACGATCGACGAAAGAGCAGGCACAGAAGGATATGGATGACTTGGAACAGAGCAAGCAAGCAGAAATTGAAAAGTTACTGAAAGATAAGGCAGATGATATTGAAGCGCTGACAACTAAAGGCAAGGGTATGATTCGTGAGTCTAGGAAGAAGTCAAAAGAGTTGGAACGTCAAATCAAAGAGGAATATGAGGTGAAGATTAGCTCACTCAAAGACGAGAACAAACAGTTGACGACTCTCCAGCAAGAGTATGAGCGAGTTGCTTCCAATAAGATTGAGAAAAGAGACAAACAAATTCAATTGCTTGAAGCAAAGGGTCGTGAAGCTGCTAGAAATAATGATGCGTTGGAAGACAAGGTGCGAAAAGCTGACAGGAAGAACAAGGAGCTTGGGTCAGATAATGATCGCTTACGCCGTCAACTTGGAAGTCGAGGTCCGGGTGGTGCTTCCCAGAATCAAGTGGATGAATTGACAGCTGTATGTAAATCGTTACAAGAAGACAATCGACGTTTGAAGGAGATGAACCCTGATAGACACATGTTCTCCGCCACAAGGGATACAGCTCCTGAACCTAGCCCAGGAAGTGACAACGGTGGTCGTACTTCATTTAGCAAGAATACCCTCACCCAGTTCCGTGAGGAATATGAAGAGAAGATTGAACAACTGGAAGAAGAAAAGCGCGATCTTGTCTTGAAGAGTTCAGCTGCTGCTTCTGAAACTAGCAAAGCAGAACAGCGCTCGTGGAAACTTGAGGAGGAACTTACCAAGGTTAGGAGTGAGTTGACAACTGCAAAGCTGGCGTTGCAACGTAATGAGAGACGTACCGACTTCTCTGCCGGTTTGAGTTCCAGTAGTAAACGCTCCAAAGCTAAGGAGAATACACCCAACAAGAAACGAAAGCACGACTTTACACCTAAATCGGTTGAACCAAGCTCTCAGAAGAAGATGGCGGCCGCAGTGCCATCACTAATGGATCACCTCCAGCCTAAAAACGATGTAGATGGATCTGCACCGTCAGAGTGTCAACAATCTTGAGGGTTGACTTTATCTTCATAGTAAATGTACACTTTATCATTCTAGTAAACTTTCCTGTTTATGAGATCACTAATCTGTGCCACTTTTATATACACCTAGAAAGATTAGTAGTTATGTAAGATGGTAGATGGCAAAGACGAGGTTTCTCGATAACTAAACATGAGTATTCTAATAGTTATTAAACAATACCATCAACCACATTATATACAAATGCCAGTTCTAAGCAGCAAGGATGATTTCGCTCTGATTGGCAGCGTTCTCCTTGTCAACATCAACATTTACCACTGTCTTCTCGTTATCAATCATGTCATCGTCCTCATCTTCCACAGTTTCAACCTTATTAGCTGTACCAAGTAACTTCTGTAAAGCAGGAGTCTTGGTAGCATGCTCTTGAATCTCTTTGAGTAGACATTCTCGAACAGCACTTGTTTCTGGCTCAACAAGAAGGCATTGGGCCAGGATTAGACTACTCTTCTTTCCACTAAAGACTACTTCTAGTACCTTACTCATAAATATACCAACCTTGTCGGTGAATACAGCCGATTCAGAGTCTGCCTCAACAACAACCTTGCGAGTAACATGAATGACTGTTGACATTGCTGCCTTTAGCAGACTCTCATCACGCATGGATAGAATGGATGGCATCGATTGAGAAATGAGTTTCTCCTCAGTTAGACTTAAATCAACCTTTCTCATACTCATGAGAATCGTCTTGAACAAGGTTGCATCACCATCGTTTCGGAGCTTAATTCCTGCAACATGAATTAACAATGGCAACATTACTTTCCTGACAACCTTTTCATTTGAACTCAGAAGTTTGCATAACCCAATGAACTGGTTGGACACAAAAGAGTCATCAGTGTACCGAAGTTGCAACCATTCAGCAAAGATACGTATGATAGAACTGATTGCTGTGACGGATAGGACTTGATTATTGATGGAGTCTGTTTCAGTGGACATGAAGGACGAGTCACCAATATTTCCAAGTTGAGGAGAGGTTCCACTTGCCTTCTTCTTGGGACCTGCTGATATCGGAGATGATATGAGGGAGATATCCGATAGGTCAAGATCTTTCAATGTGTTCTCATTGTCTTCTTGACGATTCATCTTGAGCAAACTCGGAGATAGTATATCAGTTGCCCAAGTCATCAAACTCTTTAGCTCAGGACTAAGCTTAATCGGTACATCGCCCTTCATAGAATCGCGATGGATGAGCAGTCGTCCATAGCACTCAATAGCAATACTACTAATGTTCATGTCTTGATGTTGAGAAGTAGATGGATCTTCGATACGTTCAGCAGCGCTCTTGGCCGTTAATAATGCCGATGATATGGCACTAAAAGAAGCTTCTGACTCCAATATAGACGTTCGTGCCGCCGCTGATGCAGGATACGATCCTTTTAGAACATGCCCAAGGATATTCAGGCATACATCAACCTTGAGTGAAGGTAGAGTTCCATCCTCTTTTGAAGCCTTTTTACCCTTCTTGCCTTTCGTCCTCTTTGACTTTCGTTTAGTACTAGTATTCAACTCTTCGTCACTTCCCCCCTCAAAGTAGAGTTTGATTGATGATGCAAGACATTGTGCAACATCTTCTGTCATGCCCCAAGCACATAGTAGGGAGAGGGATGGGCTAAAGTTGGCCGTGATACGCTCCTCCTCAGGCTTATCATTTGATTTTGAGAGCTCATTGACGATATGAACACGCAATCCCTCAATCTTGTTCTCATCAATCTTGCCGGCACAATTCAATATTGCAACACATGCACGGTAACACTCATTGACATCTTCTACATCATCACTGTCAAACTTGGCTTCAAAATGGCAATACACTTCTGTTAAGACATTTCCAGTGAATACCTCATCAAGCATCTCGGAGCAACCCTCGTTTTCGGCATCCTTGAGATCAGCTTCAATCTAAAAGGATCAGAATCGGGTGTGTTAGAAAGACATTGATTTCATCAAACAATCTAAACATAACATGAATTGACTTACAGATCCCCACAAGATGGATATACTTTCAGCGATTGTTGCCATTTGAGCAGTATTGCTTGAATGATTCGGACGCTCGATTGACTCGTACTCTGGCACAACGGCTGTTAGATTGCTAACATCTTCAAACTTTGCCTTCTTTTCTTCAATAATGAAGCAGCACAAACTCTTCATAAGAGCCGCAATCAACTTGGAGATTGAATTGACAGATAGTTGAGTAGGTGCATTGCGGTAGAATACAACTGCAGCTTGAGGGCTGTCTGTAAGGAGCCTCAAAGTTCGTGTAATGATATCAGACATTGTCTTCTTACTGCTAGTGGGGAAGAAGGAGTTGCTTAACAAGTTGGACAGACCTACCGCAATTGCCCCTGTGGGGTTGTTATTTCCAAGTCCTTCATCGGCAAGCCGAGAAAGAAGATGATCGGCAGGTACGACGTGATAATACTTGATACCACGAAGTCTCTTTACAAAGAGGAGCATGTTTACAACGGCTAGACGAACCTTCTCTGTCTTGTCGTGGATTAGATTGCCAACATTGCTTAACAAGGGACGTAATACGGCATGACTCTTCTCTTCTTCGAGTAGAGTAGTCACAGCATTTACGGCAGCAGCTCGAACTGCTGAAGACGAGGCATCGGATGTATGCTTGCCAATGATTTGATCCAGCAATAAACGAATATCTTGACTTGGAATGGCTGACCAAAACAGTGCTAAGATCTTTGCGGTAGCAACACAACCTGCGACTCGACAACTTGGTACATCATCCTTCATTAATGTTACCAACGCCTCAACACTCTTCTTGACACAAGCCGTTGTCCACTCGACAGACGCATTAGGATCACGAAGAGGAAATGTATCAGATAATACCACTGATGCTTGAATTCGCACCTTTGAATTCGCCCCCGATAGTGCTCGCCAGAGTAGTGGCCCATACATACGATGCAACATACTCTCAACATCAGGATTCTTCTTATTGACATAAAACTTGTCTAGAACGACACGGACTGATTTGGCGGTGCTTGGTATTGCTGCATGAATAACCTGATACATGAAATCTTGTAATGCGTTCTCTTCGATAGATTGCTGAATTGCACCAATTTCCCCTTCCTCTTCTTCTTCATCATCATTGGGTGCTATCTCAGTTGATGCTTTCCATGCATTGTAATAGATATCTGCATAGGCATTTAATATACTCTTCTTGGCTCCATTAATTTGTGCCCGAACAGCACGATGTAAATCAATTACTAATGCAGTATCAACTTGAAATAAGTGTGTGATGAACTTTCGTCCCTCGACACTCTGGAGGAATAATGGATTACCTACAACACGTAATAGATGCAACTTGAGACTTTCAATACTCTCATCTTGAAAGTCTAATAAGTCAATAGCCTCTCGAATTGAATATAAACGCTTGACATCATTCTTCTGTGCATTATCATTTAAACTCTTCATTAGTAAAAGAGGTATAAGTTGTGTTACCAATTGTTCCTTATCTTCAAAATTGCCATGCCAATATCTTTCACACATGCTGAATATTGCTGACTGTGCCTGTGTGGATACTTTAATACCCGAGGCTACTGGACCATGTTGTAATGGAAACAATAAGTCATGCAATAATTCTGCTACCTCAAATATCTCGTCGTCTAAGATCAATTGTAAGGTTAGGGTTTTAGTATAAAACTATACATATTGAACAAAATAGACAAATAAACAACAGCATATAACCATAACTACTTACCCATCTTCTTTAATCCCCCTCTACCATTCTTCTGTTTTAATAATATCCCCTCCAAGTATGAATCAGCTAATACTGCACAACATTTAATATATTGTATCGATAATGTAGACCCCGCATGTGAATCTTGAATAATATTACCATCCGTGTCAGTATCCGGCATGTAACTTTCTTCTTCTGTAATTTTAGTTAATAATGGTAGTACTGCCGTGAAGAGACGTCGTGCTCGCCCTTTATTAAATTGTGGCGATTTTACTACATTGGTTATTGCTGTACGTCGTTGAGTGATTGTTAGATTATCATCCTCATCTGTATTGCTGTTGTTTGTGTAGAAGAAATTGACTAACGGTCTACATGACAAGATTGATTCTTCAGCTGCCGCAAATAAATCATTATGATCAAAGGTTGGTACTGTTGTTACTTCTTCAGTGTTGGAGGATTCATCCTCGGCAAATGAGACTTCCATCTTGTGCTATGTTGATACGTTGATACAAATAGTAAAATATCACCTTTATCTTTGTACATCAATAATATAGTAATATAATAGATATACAATATTATACTTATTTGCTATATCAGCTATTTATAATCTCCTCTGTACCTTTCGATTTCATTGAAAACGACTCAAAAATTTAATGATCAATACCGGTTGAATCAAAATCGGATATTACCACGACTAACTGGTTATTAAGTGTGGATTAAATACCCGTTTACGCGAAAGCTCAACTGACATATTACTTTCACTGAAATCGAAAGGTAAGGTTGAAAATTCTATTTTTATTAGGCAGTATCTCGAGGCCTATAGTAAAACCAACTGCCACTTTTGAAGTCAGGTGATAGAAAGGTAATGGTTGATGTAGTGGTACGGTTGTTTAGTTGGCGAGAGAGATAATAATATATTATGGAACTGGCGCCGTAATTGAGATATTATACCAGTATCATGCCTAAGTCATTAAAGAGAGGAGCACCCGTCATCGAGTTATCAAACGATATCGATGATGATAATAACAAACCCGAAAGTATTACTAACATACAACCATTACGAGACCTAGCAAAGAATTTTGATATTGATATCGAACCATACCTCGATGAATATTTAAAGTTTACTAATCAATTAGATGAATGTAATAATGAAGAGGAAGAGGCAACGACTGCCCAATCGTTTGCTAATGCTGCGCTAAAGATTCAGAATTCTGTTGGAATGTAAGTATGTGTTTGGTGATGTGTGTGTGTGTATATATTATTTACATATTTAATTTATATCAATATTACTATTCATCGTCTCATACCAAATCATTCTATTTTATATGTAAAACACATCTACACAGCTACAATCGCAAGGTAGACTTCCTCCATCAAAAAACATATGAGGTGTTTAATGACTTCATTCAAACCATGATTGCACATGGTAAGAAGAAGAAGAAACGTTCAACATCCACAACTAATGGTGGTGATAGTGCCATTGAAACATTCATGGAATTTGATTCTGATATGGAATTCTTATTATTAGATGATGTATTACCTACTGATCAAAGTATTGGTAAGAATAAGATTAATTTAAGAGAGGAGGTTAAGGATAAGCGTAGGAATAGCATTCAGGTTGGTAGTAATTCACAAGGAGGTATGAATGTTACAACAATGGGTGGTGTAAATAATAATGATGATACCATGACAACTCCTCAAGATGTTACATTACTTTCATTGGGAGGTGTTATGAGTGCAACACGCATGATGGATCAAAATGGTACCTTTATGATTAGTAGACAATCACTTGATAAGGCTTCGCCAACTGCTCTATCGCGTATGTTAATGTCTAATCTACAGGGTGGTGGAACAGGTGTTGGAGTTGGTGGAGGTGATAATGTAGGTGAGGGTAATCTACGACTATTGGCTGGAATGTGTGATGTGGATGCCTCGGGAGCACTACTCATGCCAGGAACACGGGCATCTGTATTTGTTAATGGGGAAGCTCAACAGATGAATAACGAGGAAGATATCCAAATCTTTCCTGGAGGATTATCACCTGGTCCAAGAGATGATGATAATGATTTTGGAGCAGCTAATGATAATACCTCATTCGGCGGCGGGGGTGATGATTGGGGAGGGGATGATAATGATGGACCGGGGTTTGAGTTGCATGATGAGCACATGGAAGATCCAACAGCAGGAGGAGTTGGAGAAGAGGTAGTAGCCAACTCAGCTAACAATGTGACAACCAAACCTTCTGTCGTCACCAAGACAAAGCCAGTGGTTCAAGATCCCTGGGCTGTCCTTGATAAAGATGAGCCATCAAAGGATAAGGTTGTACCTCTTCGTATTGGAGTCACAACTCGTCTTCCTCATGATATGGATGATGGTGATCGTCCTTCTGCAGCTGTGACTGGTTCAAGAACAAGGACTAAGAAGGGATTGAAGAAGAAGAAGAAGAAGAAGAGTGTATCCTCTCAGTCGGCAGCATATGATTATCAAAGCCGGCCTTTCCTTGCTGATATTACCTTCGATGAAGCCATGAAAGACTCGGATGATGAGAATGAAGACCAATTGAATAATAGTGATGCAACATTGCAAGCTGAAACGAGCCGTCATTTGAAGGTTTTGACAAACGGTGGTCTGATATTCGGAGAAGAATTCGCTTATGTTGCCAAGGCGCATGCCAAGCACAGAGATGCAATGAGGAAACAACGACGGCTGCAACAACAGCAAGATGCTATTCAAGAAGAGGAGAAGGAGGCGGAAATGTACGATGACGATGAGCATGATGAATATGGCGGTGGATTGGATTTTGGGGGTGGAGCTGATGATGACAGTTATGGGCAAGAGCAAGGAAATGGACCACTTCATCGTAGCAATGTCGACTTCAGTGCAATCGATGACGTGTTTGGTGGAAGCGGGGGAGGATTTGATGATAACGACTTCGATGATAACTTTGCACACAACTCGGGAGGTACTTTTGAAGATCTTTGTCGTGCACATTTACGCAAGTTTAATGAGAGTGCCAAGGCATATGCTGCCGAGACTGAGTTGACTAAACGAGTTGGAAAGTGGCAGAGTGGTCTTGCACCACTTCTTGAAGAGCAGGAGAAACGTCCTGAGTTTGATATCCATAGTTATGGTAAACAGATTCTTGAAAGAGTTGAGCGCAACCTAACATCTGTTCGTAAGCGAACGTCTACTGGTGACAAGAAGCCATCAAGCAGCCAGACGAATAATGAAGTTGGGTTCTCGACAATCATTGCATCGAAAGATTGTGAAGATTACGAAGTGTGTCGTCTTTTCCTCTCGACTCTCATGCTATGCAATTGTGGTAATATTGCAATGCATAATGGAGGAAATGGAGAAGTGGTTGAAACAATGGATTCTCTCAATATTGAGCTACTGGATGCGACTTTTCAACCACCAATGGAGAATTTTGACTTGGAGGACGAAGTACTATATCAAAATGAGAATGTTGTTGCTTAGATCAGGCTTTTTTGTGTTTATCGATAGTGTGTACTATCCTTAGGGGCCATCTATAATATAATGGTGTTCTTTGTTAACTAACTGACTTGTTTTTCCTTGAGTGTATATGCAAATGAATCTCTCATTTCTTAGTCAATAGACGATATCATATCTGTATTTCTTCTTCTTTGCTTTCCAGTATCATGTTAGGGGAATCCATTTGCTTTGCATATCGCTATGACTTCATCGAGCGCATCGCCAGTACGACGGAGATACTTAGTTATCTCAGAGTAGTTTGGGCTTTCATTCTCTTCATCCAACTCATTCTTGACTCCCCCATACATTATAATAACATCTGCTCCTACTCCGTATCGGCGTATAGTTCCAATCTGGCATTATGATAGATTATTAGATATAGCAGTGATCACATGTCGTATGCAGAAACAGAGAGAAAATATGTTGTCTATAACTCACGTCCTTCTTTGACTCAGCATCCAATCTTTTTGATTCCAACAAAGCCTGAGCATTGATCTCGTAATTGTTCATATTTGTTGCATCATTTGTAACATATGACCTCAAACCATAGGTATCTTTCTTTGATATGTATTCCCCAGCAACCTTCAGTTCTTCTCGTGCTTTGACTGAGGGCAAAGGGATTAGATATTGCGTAAGAATGACAAGATTTACACATACAGATCGTAATGACTCACTAAGATTAGCATAAGCGTCATCGGGCCTTAACTTTGCAGCATGAGCTTGAGATGTCCAAAAGCATGCAGGCAGTACAATAGCACCAAGTAATACTGTGCGTCGGCTTATATCAATATCATCACCACCGTTGATGGATGATAACAATGCATACCCATCATCATTCATCTTTCTAGTCGAAGGATACGTTGGTATCTTGCCAACATAGCTGCTGCCGCCGACAAAACCAGAGGTAGTTGCAACAATACAAAGGAGTATAATCAACTTAAACACCTGCATATTACACAAAAAGTAACGAAGATATCAATTATCTCAATCAACCATTACGATACTACATAATTACTTATTACATCAACTAGTATTCACTATCGATAACTGCCTTTTTAGTATAAAACAGACCTTTTTATGAGAGTGTGAAATCCAAAGTTAGTTGCCATTGCCAATAATTGGTCGGTGGATGAGATAAAGTTATAACAATTAGTGTCTCTTGGATTGCTGCTCGTTTGGTTCATACCTCATTTTATTTTTAAAAGATAAAGTTTCTGGTCTCTGAAAATATCTGTGCAATACAATACAACATGGCTGATGATAATTTGAATGAGCATTATTTCTTATGGTTGTCTGATGTACACTACGACCCATACTATGCAACATCACAAGCATTCAAATCATCCTTCTATAAGCATGTTAATTGCGATAGTGTTGATGCTCAAGCTCTTGGGCAGTACGGCTGTGATAGCCCAGCAGCTCTTGTTCACTCTGCATTAGAGTATGCAGTCAACATTACCTATGGGAAAGAACCAACATTTATAATAATAAGTGGTGATAGTGTACGTCATGGTGTAGACTTGCTATTTACAGGTGGTGATTTTAATGAGGGTGGAGAGGCTAGGTATAATGATAAAAACTCGTCTGCTTCAGCTGTTGAAGAAGCTGCCCATTCGCCATGGCATAAACAGGCAATGGATACAGCAGGAGATATAGTGAATGAATTAGTATCAATGGTACATTTGGCATTTCCTTCATCAGAGATTATTGTATCACTTGGCAATAATGATGTGGTACCTGATTACTATTTACAATTGTTTGAGGATGGAAATGAGAATGACGATGATGTCAGCTTTACTGAAACTACTTTAACACCAGAAGATTCAGGTATGTTGGGAGTACTATTCAATGCCTTGACAAGTACAGGAAGTGCACATTCGAATGACAATACAACAGCTACTACATCAACAAGACTTCTGGAAGAGCAGTCAGATAATGAAACCATCGTGAAGCCTATCTTAATGGCCGCCAGTGATCAATCTACATTTTTAAGAGGTGGGTATTACTCACGACAGATTCATAATGGTGCAATAACAATCCTTTCTATTAATACAGTACTTTATTCAAGCAATTTTGGACCACAACCGAATAATGTGGATGATCCAGGACACCAATTTAAATGGATGAGGGCTGTGCTATCAAATTGTCGAGAATTGGGTACTCAAGCGATAATTGTAGGACATATCGCACCTGGTGTAGGTAGTTTTAGACATACACAACTATGGCAAACTCAATATATACAAACTTACTATGATATTGTGCAAGAGTATGATGAAGTCATTACAGGGCAGCTCTTTGGGCATATACACACCGATGAGTTCCGTGTTGGGCTTGATAATAGTACTGCATCCTCTTCTTCAAATGATATCTCCATGATTCCACAACTCAGTACACCAATACTATTAGGTCCCTCGATTACTCCTTTACATGGTAATGATCCTGCATTGAGACTCGTTAAGTATGGTGGCAGAAGTAGTAGTAGTGGCAGTGAATCAGACACTTTAGAGTACCAATTGTTAGACTATGACTCTCACAGATTTACATCCGGTAGTACACATCAATGGTCAAAACTATACACCTTTTCAGAAGCATATGGTAGCATTGCATCAGGCATTATTAAAGAAGAGGGACTGTCTTCTAAAGTATTTCAAACAATCTTACAGTCAATGGAAGACAATAAAGGCAAAGAGAGTCCAGTACTAGAGTTATACCGAAGTTATATGATTTCAGGAGCCGGTATAGAAGGAAACAATCGAGGTGTAAATGACAAGTGCAACGTCCAATGTCGTAATGAATTGGTGTGTACTTTTCAATCGGCAACGAGATCTAGTTATGATACTTGCCTAAGTGGAAGGAATCAATGGAAACAGAGGAGTATAGTTGGCATAGTAGCTGTTACTATAGTGATACTTGTTATTGCAAGTTTTGCAATTGTAAGACTGAGGAAGAAAAGAAACATGAGAAAGAACTATGAATCTACCCCATCTGTTGTTGGGCTTCATAATAATGATGCTGAGATAGTAGATATAAGGGATCAGGAGATGATATAACTGTATAGTTTTGCTTTAAAAGACTATATGTTTTGAATACAATACATTCAGGTCAAATAGGAGAGGAGAAATACATCTTAACTGTTAGTTTTGCTTTGCTTTAAAAGACTATGTTTGAATACAATACATCAAGTCAAATAGGGGTGGAACAATACACCTTCACTATCTTATAACTGTAGATATAAACAATTGAAGAATAGGTTTAGAGAGATAGTCTACCCTGCTATGTAAGTGGCTAGTAATGCCCAGGAGCAAATCTTAACTCAAGACTCAAAAGATGAAAGATACCAGTACGTTTCTTTTTGACTTGAAGTAGCAACACGTCAGTGCACCAAAAGCCTTCCTTTGTCATTGTTTTGTTGCTGCTATCATTGCAAGTAGGAGAGGGAGATGAAAGAGATATAGTAGCAATAATATAGTAGAGAATCCCCTTCCCCCCCGTTAGTGCTCCAGTTTATCATGTCATCAGATGGACAACCACCTTCAAAAAAGATACGGAGTTGCAGTTCTTCTGCTGCATCTGAATCCACACCTTCTCCTGTCATCTCACTCGACGAGGTCACGGCAAATACACTCCTCGACACTGTACGACGATATGAAGCTGAGGCAACTAGACGGAGTAATGATGCACAAATTGAGGCGACTAGTGCAAAGGAAGATGTCCTAGCTGCAATAGAAACACTCAAACGTGCACAAGAAAGATTAAGCCGTGTCGAATCAACAGCTGCTCAGGCATTGCAAAGCGCCAGGGCTGCTCAAGATTATCTATCTAAATGGGAGGTACAGTTGATAGGGAAGACGAAGATAAGTCCAAGTTCTGCAGAGAATGATACTGATGACCAAGTTGTTAAGCATGTTACATTTAATGTACCTCAACATGAGAGTAGTGCTACTAGTTCCGAGGTATCCTCTGGACAACAGCAACAACAACATACACGGAAAGTACGACGGAAACGTATTCGTGTATCAGAGCATGGGTGGGGTGTGTATGAAGGTCATTTAGATTCATTAGGAGAGCCACATGGCTCTGGAACTGTAACATGGGAGAATGGAGGTCAGTATAATGGTGAATGGGTAGATGGGAAGGCTAATGGGTATGGACTTATGAACTACGGTAATGGAGATAGATATGAAGGAGGTTGGAAAGATGGATGTCGATTTGGTCAGGGCACACATCATTTCAAAGATGGTGGAGTATACGAAGGTCAATGGTGCAATGCCGCTCCAGACGGTCATGGTAAAATGACATTGAAGAATGGATCTCATTATGAAGGAGCATGGAAAGATGGCAAGTGGCATGGTCATGGCATCGTCCGGCCAGTCAACGGAGGAGAATGGGAGGGCACATTTCACATGGGCAAGTGCACTGTGGGTACACTGAGAAGACCCAATGGAGAACTCGAAATTGGAAGATATGATAGTGTCAATCCTGATGATGTCAAGGAGGGCGTTTGGTGGAGTATTGATAGACAATCAATATGGATAGTAGAAGGTGGACAGAAGAAGGAACAAATAGATGAGCAAACTGCAATAGAGATGGCTCAAAGACTTGGTGTTACATTTCCTGAGGAGTTTCAACAAGAAGAACAAACTCTCAAGACGGAAGAGTAAACTCTTTCGGGTCAACACTGGAAAGGGTCAAACACCAATTGCCCCAATAGAAAGCTAAGATGTTATTGTACAGTATACAATCAATTTAGAAATTATGATACCGCCCTCAAAGATAAACGCACTCACATACTCAATGAATGTCTCCACTAAACATTAATAGCTGCATAGCTAAGCGATATACCCATTTCTTTCACTTCTTTCCCTCGGTTACATCATGAATGGCATTTGCAATATACTCAACATTCTGTGATGTTACACCTGCCATACTTATGCGACCATCAAGTGTACAATAGATATGATGCTTTTCACGGAGAGCTTCAACTTCTTCTTTTGACATGCCACTGTATGCAAACATTCCAATTTGTCGTGTGATATGATCCCAATTACGACTTGATCCAAGATCTAATATCTTTCTTAGCTTCCCTCTCATTGAATTGATTCTTTGTGCCATACCCATACATTGTTCAACAAACTCATCTGTTTTCTTTGGACTGGATAATATCTTGCTAACTATTCGAGCACCATGTCGTGGCGGATTGGAATAACTCGGTCGGATGTGTAATTTGAGCTGACTTAATACTCTCTGTGCCTCCTCTTGGGAATCGGCAACAACAGATAGAGCTCCTACTCGTTGACCATACAAACCAAAGTTTTTTGAGAATGATTGCACAAGAGCAATGTTGTGTCCATCTTCAACAAACATTCGTACAGCTGCTGCATCCTTCCTTGCGTCACCACTAGCAAATCCCTGATAGGCGCAATCGAAGAAGGGCAATAGATTCTTCTCCGTAGCAACTTTACTAATCTCCTTCCATTGATCAGTTGTAGGATCCATGCCCGTAGGGTTGTGAGCACAAGCATGTAGAAGAATACAACTTCCCTCTGGCATTGCTTTCATATCATTAATCAAATTATCGAAATCCAAACTGCAACTTGCATTATCATAGTAGCTATACTTCTTAACTTCAAGTCCAGCATTTGTAAAGATTGGAATATGATTTCCCCATGTAGGATTTGGTACATATATCTCTTTGTGACCAAATTGACGCAATACTTCCCCAAATATACGAAGACCTCCAGTTCCACTTAGTGTTTGAACACCGGCAATACGTTTCTCTTGTAAAGGAACACAATTATCGCCATATGCAAAGGTCAAGGCATGTTTTATAAAATCAGCACAACCTGCAATACCTGAATATTCATGATCTAACTCTTCGGCAACAAGTTCACTCTCTGCCTCTCTAACAACGGGCAATACGAATGGTTTTCCTAAATCACATCGATATGCACCCACACCAACGTTCACCTTGTTAGGGAAATCATCATTTAAGTATGCCTGTGGAGAGAGGGGGGAAGATATATTGTGAGTCGTCATCAAAAACATAAAGATACTATTGTGACATATCTTATGTTCATATCATTTGTTCATTTATAGTCATTCTTCATTCTTACCTCTGTAAGACCAATGATTGGATCAGGCGGTGCCTGTGGAAACTTTGCCCAGGGTGATGATTTGGTAGTATCATTAGAGAAGTCTCGTCGAGTAGATGTTGATGTTTGAGTTCCCACAAGTAGATGAGAGGTAGCTCGGTTATTGCAAATATTTCCACTTGATGTCGCCGAGACAACTCTTCTATTGAATGCCCTACGAGCACTCTGGGCAGCAGACTGTACGATCATGGTTATGATATGTATATTACCACACTACTCTTAGAGGAAGTTGTCAATGATTGCCGTGGGTTGTAGTTGATGATGATTGATGGCAGGATCCAGTGTTGTATCGAATGTAGATTTTACCTAAGAAATAAATAAAGACCTTTAAAAATAGGGCATTAATTAGTTGATGCCAATAGATCGGCCTTGCTAGGTATATTATAATATCAATCTATCTGTTGGGCGAAACAGTGCGCTTGTTTGATCTGTTAGTAAATTCATCATTGAAGTGCTCTCTCCCAATATAGATATATTTATTCACTGGTCAACAAATAAAACTCCATTGCTTGTAAACAATGTTATCTCATCATCTTGTAGTGGTCATTCAGGTGATATTCATTTTGCAAACATATGCAAAGAAGAACAGAATCATATCTAACTTAGATGATCTACCATATGATGAAAATGATCATTTAGCCTCCCATATACTTGCATATCCAGCCACGTGTTCATCATTGATTGAAAAAGTATTGCCCGATGGTCCTAATTTATACCAACACATACCAATTGCAATGGAAGGTGAGGCGGCTACTGCCTTATTTGGTGATAAAATGCCAGATTCTACAATTACAGATATATTACAATGTCCAGCTGTATGTCTAGATCGTGGAGTTGATAAATCATTAGTAGCATATCCAATCCCTGAAAGTTATTGGAATCCAACTGAGAATAATGATCATTCAACATTCCCTTCCTTCGTATCCTCATTATCATGTGGTAGAGTTGAGTTTGGTTTTATCAACTACAGCAAAAATGTTGTATCATTAAATTGGGTTAATAATGAAGGACACAAGCAGTACTTATATCCACTGGAAAGGATGGAAAAGAATACAAGATTTATTCATACCTTTATTGGGCATAGATTTGTTGCCGAGGATCCTAATACAAAAGAGGAACTATTAGATGTTACTGTTGAATTTACTGGTGTTATTGGTATTTACAATCATATCAATCGTCATCAGGATAGGGATATTAGAGAGCAGGTTCGTCGTACCATGGGTGGAGAGTGGAGTAAACATTTGCAAGTCAAGAGAACATTTAGTCCACTTGGATTTGCAACTGGTAGACTTCCAAATGATGTATTTGGTTCAATGAGATCATACTATTACAATAATCGTGATCCACCTCATAGACTTATGGAAGAGTGGGATAGTAAGGGAGTGTATGTCAACTATTGGGAGTCAGACTGCAACTTCATTCAGATACCTTGGGATCTAAAAGCACAGTGGCAAGTTAGATTAAAAGATGTAGTGCAGGAATGGGTCGGTGTTGAGATTGAACAGACTGATATGTATGGCATAAGACAATACGAAGCCGGAGCAAGGCTGTTGACCCATGTTGACCGAATTACAACTCATGCGGTTAGTCTCATCGTCAATATCGCTCAAGGAAATCTCACTCAACCATGGACAGTTGAAGTATACGACCATGCCGATCGACTACATGAAGTGGTAATGACGCCGGGTGATATTGTCTATTATGAAAGTGCAAAGGCGTTACATGGACGCAACAGGAAAGTCCGCGTTTGTGTTGTTTTATTATGTACCGTGTGGTTAACTCCCAATATGGCTACTTCATTTGAACTTGGTTTGCCTTTATTTGATTGCCTTTACAACCCACATCTACTAACAGAAGTTCCTATCATCTCTCTCCTTCGCATTCTTCCAGTCCATTGGCTGGCGGATATTATGCAAACATATTTACACATTACCGACCAATTGGTGACCCACAATGGTATCAAAAAGAAAATCCAGAGAATACTCCAGAGCCATTGATAGATGTTGGTAAGTGTGAGCTAGTAGGAAAGCCAACTGATTACTCAAAAGGGGCTGTCAAGTGCGAGAACCCAGCAATCGGCCCACATCTATCTCCAAAAATGGTAACTCTTACAAGTGGAGATGATTTGTACAATCATTGGTTGAGTGTTGGGCCATCTTTTGATGATGAAGTAGGGACAGAGGAACTTTAACTTTTAATAAAGTAATTAGTAAGGTCAACGATCTAACTACTGTAAAACTGTATATGTTATTCCATATTTAGTGCATCTAATGTGCAACTATTGTAAATATCTTTCACCATAAAAGTGGAGTACATTGGAAAGATTATGATTGCTGTAGCTTCATGCTGAGTATATGTAGATATGAATTGAATCTTTGGGTAGAAGCAAAGTATAGACCTGCATTCTAGAACAAGTTTGTCTTCTCCATAATACGAATGAAGTCAGACTGAGACACCTCGCCATCGCCATCCCTGGAAGTTGATGTTAGATATAAAAGTGAAGAAGGAGAGAAATGAAATAGCTTCTGTTAGTAACTTTGCAAAGGAAATACAATAAAGATATACAACTCAGACTTTCCTATCAGCCTCATCAATCATCTCCTGCAACTCTTCATCGTTGATAGACTCTCCTAGCTCCATTGCAACTCGTTTCAAGTTACGGAATGAAATTTTACCAGTTTCGTCATCATCAAAGAGACGAAATGCTTTCACCATCTCCTCCTTGCTATCACGTTCGCCCATTTTCATAGTCATCATAGTTAGGAATTCCGAGAAGTCAACATTCCCATCCTTATCCTTGTCAATTTGTGAGATTAACTTTCGAATCTCCTCCTTACTTGGTTCAAATCCAAGGGCTCTCATGGCAACTTTTAGTTCCTTAGCATCGATAGTCCCAGAACCATCCGTATCAAATAGATCAAATGCCTCGCGGATTTCATTCTTTTGATCCTCGGTAAGTTCCTAACAAATATTAGAAGAGAATTGAAGAGTTTGGTTATGTACATACCAATGATAAGGAATTATTGCAATAATTAATTGAAGAGTTAGATTTAGTACCAAAATAAGTATCAATGATAAGCAATGATAAGCAATTACAATTATATTGTTCCCACACATACTCACAAGCGGAGCTGACTTTTTGGATGATAAAGGTTTCTTTCTTCCCGCCGGTGAAGACTTGGTAATAGCTTTGGAGGACTGTACATTCATATGCATATTATAAAGAAGTAGTATTGTTTAGTTAGAAAATATGACGATAGCAAAATTGGCAGCCTCTCTTTATTATGCAAATGCAAATAAATGCATACTATGCCCTTCATACGACAAGTCTACTCACCATACTTATCGGGGAGTAGATGAAGATAATAAATGCCCCAGTAGGCTACGCTGCAACTACGTTCTCAATGCGGCCGCAAACTCAACTAACTCTCTTCATTCACAACAATGCTGCAAGATCGTTCGATCGCTAAAACTCTCATTTCACGAGTAGCCAACAATCGTACACCACTAAATTTTTCTCTTTCTTCCCGCTGGTGAAGACTTGGTAATAGCTTTGGAGGACTTTGTATATACCAATAAAGAAGGTAATGTTTAGTAAGATAAATTACGAAGCAAAATTGGCATCTCTTTATTATGCAAATAAATGTATACTATGCCCTTCATACGACAAGTCTACTCACCATACTAATCAGAGAGTTGATGAAGATAATAAATGCCCACTAGCATATCTACGCCGCTACTCGTTCTTCTCTCCACGGCAAACTCACTTATCACAATGCTGTAAGTTCGTTCGATCGCTAAAACTCTCATTTTTCTCACGTTCTTACTCTACACTGTCTAACCATCCATTTTCTACGCCTCTAGTAATAGCGGCAGCTTTCTACGTGTACCAACTAATTCAGCATCTTCTCATCACCGCTTCTATCGTACGTACTTAAACACCACAACACTGTTGTGTTAATCAGGAAAGAGTTCAATAATGCCAAAACCAAAAGGTAAGTGAAAATTGTCATTAAGATGGTACACCACCTAATTGCAATTGAATATTAACGCCTCTTCGTATTGCCGTTCTCATTGTGTTATATCGTTACTGCATCTACTTCAATTATATAAATGTTGTACGGCTGGGAATTCGGTGGATATCGGATATTAAACATACAACAATATAACAACCATAATCAAAACACACAAATAAAATATAAATAACAAATACAATACACTTTACAGGAAAGGGAGGTAAAAACCGAAGAAGAGGAAAGGGAGATGGAGAAGAATCTAAACGTGAATTAGAATTCAAAGAAGAGGGTCAAGAATATGCCCAGGTAGTACGAATGCTTGGTAATGGTCGATGTGAATGTTTCTGTTACGACGGAGTTACACGTTTAGGTCATATTCGTGGTAAGATGCGTAAGAAGGTATGGGTAACTGCTGGTGATATTGTATTGGTGGGTAAGCGTGACTTTCAAGATGAAAAGGTGGATATATTGCACAAGTACTCGGCTGATGAGGCAAGGAATTTAAAACAATATGGTGAATTACCAGAAACGGCACGTATTAATGAAACTGCTGTTGATCAAGCCATGGCCGGTGATGGAGATGATGATGATATTGGTATTGATTTTGATGATATTTAAACAATTTAATGTGTAGAGTATGTGTATTGTGGTGGGGAGGGAGATATGATGGGGTGAGCGAGGGGCAATTGAAGAATGTCTTTTCTGGGAGAATGTTGTCACAATAATTGTCTGAGCTCTGGTAATTTGGCAAGTAAGGGGGATATTTGGTTTTGCCAACCGGCAAATAATGAGCATGCTAGTAAATACAATCAAAACTAGAGGTAATGTTGTCACTGACATGCAGTGGACATTTTTATTTGCAAATAAGAGCCAATTATTCTTACCACTCGATATGCCCTAGCCGCTCATCTCGACATTTCTGCTGTCGCAATCCGCCAATGGAAAGGATTGTATTCTACTCACCTCAATGCTTGAAATGCCCAGATGTAGACTATTACACTCTTCATCTCCCCCTACTATACATTTTTCAAGTTCCATGTGTAATATTATTTTCTTCGTCTGGCCGTCACCGCCATAACTCATCAACGCCTCGGATTTCGGATGCCGAATGAACACATAAAAGCGGCTTTGCAATAATAGTATGTCAACACCATTACCTCCAGGGTTTACATCCCAACAGGGTGTGGTACCGCCACCGCCAGCTCCGATGTCTATAATGTCCAATCCAAACAATCAACAACAGCAATCAAATTCTCTTCCACCTTTATCACCACAAGGTGCACCTACTCAACCTCCACAACAACAATACAATCGGCCACCAGCTGGTGGTAGAGGAGGGAATTATGGTGGTAGAGGGAATTATAGTGGCCGTTCAGGACACAATAGTGGACGAGGAAATTATAATAATAATAGTGGAAGGGGCAATTATAATAATAGTGGAAGGGGTAACTACAACAATAATGGTGGAAGGGGTAGAGGAGGAAATTATCCTCCCAATAATTACAATAACAATATGAATAATCCACAAATGCAATATCCACCAAGAAATGATTTACCACACGGTCAACTGTAAGTTATGCACATTATATGTTTGTGTACATAAGATGTGTTTGTTTACATAAGATTGTTTGTTTAATAGATTGTTTGTTTACATAAGATGTGTGTCTAATTATGTTGATAAATGTAATATCTAATGACTATCTCTTTATTGCAGTCCTGCATTTCTACCCGGGGCAGCATCAATGGTAGAACAATTAGATCGAAGACTACTAGTTATATTACGTGACGGTAGACATTTAGTGGGTATATTACGTACATTTGATCAATTCTCTAATATGGTATTACAGGAAACATCTGAACGTAGAATATTAGTAGTTGATAAGGATGTGGATGAACCCAAGGTTGAAGATATTGATGATACAGATGGTCAGGCTCAACAATCAAAACCAAATTCGTCTAATACAATATGTTATCAGACTGATATTGAACTAGGATTATTTGTTGTTAGAGGTGATAATGTAGTATTATTGGGTGAAGTGGGTGAAGAGGAAGAGGAACAGAATAATGAACAGATACGATTTGTATCCTTGGAAGAATTTGAACAACTTGAAGATGAAGAATATAGGAGGAAAGAAGAAAAGGATGGAGAGGAGGAAGAACCGATTAATTGGGACTTTGATCAAGATCTGGTTGCTTAGTGATCCTACTGCTGACCGATATACTTGGTACAAATAACAAGGACCTTGTCCTTGGGTTTTTTCTTTCTTTTTTTAAACAACATAAGGTAGAGATGAGAGAATCTGCAGGTATCTTTTAATTAAAATACTTAACAGACAAATCTCATCAAATACTAAGTAATAATACTGTATCCATCTAGATATAAGAGATATAAGTATTAAGGATATACTTATTAGGTTTTTATACACTGTGCAACTCATAAGATTGCTCTTTGCACACAGCTTCTCTAAACAAATAAACCACAACAAACATGTCAATAACAAATCAATCTATCCACTCTATCACTCATAAGCACTTTCCTGTTCCACTTCACTTCATCTACATCTTTACAATCAGGCATCTTTCATAGATCCTTCTTTTCAAAACTTTTCGGCATTTTTCTTTCATCTCTTTCACTCTCTCTAAATATCTTCTTCTCTATGCAAGTAGCCACAGCGCTCCACCAATACCCACAAGTAACGATGTAATTACACCAGACTTGAGAGCTACACCAGAAGATCCAGGGGTGGGTGGGGGTACTACTTCAGCCACAGGGGGCTCAGTCTCGACAGGCTCGGGTTCTTCTGTGGGAATTGGCGTAACTGGAGCCTTAGTTGGCGTGGCAGTTGTAGGTGCGTCTGTTGTGGGGCTTACAGTAGGGGGTGCTGGAAGAACGTGTTTCACCGTTATGAACATTAAGAGAAAAGTAATGGCAACAAATGTTAGTACATGCGGCTTGCAATGGCAATCACATAGAGGCAAACTAAGTTCAATGAAGTATTCGAATGGCCGAGTCTTCAATTGAACACACCATAACACACAATAAAAGAACGCAAACTTTGGACTTTCCTGTTGTGGGGGTAATAGTAGGAGCTGCTGAGAAAGTTGGAGCCCCTGATGGCGCAACTGTTGGGGCCTGAGATTGTGATGGCACGTCAGTGGGTGCAGACGAAATAGTAGGAGACGAGGTCTCTGTTGGGCTTGTGGATGGTTTGTGTGAGATGGTTGGGGCGCTCGAGATGGTTGGAGATGTTGAAGGCTCGATTGAGGGCTCGTCGGTGGGTGAATCAGTTGGTGATACGCTGTTTAGAGTAACGAGTTCATGGAGTGGGAAAAGTTAGGTAAAGTATCAAATCAAAACAAAGATGAATATTATATATCAAAAACTCACGTTGGGGACACAGTTGGCTGAATTGGTGACATGGTTGGCTAAAATAATACAGATACATTAAGGATCATGTGTTATTTGATGTTCGCATAAACTACAAGTCTGCACATAATATCACATGTTCAAACATTCAAAACTTGACTTACCTCTGATGAAATTGTAGGGCTTGCTGAGGGAGTATCAGATGCAACGGGGGTTGGGGCTGTTGATATGGTAGGAGCAGTACTGATTGTGGGGCTAGCCGAGGGCTCACTAGAAACCGTGGGTGCCGAGGAGATTGTGGGCGATGATGTGAACTATGATGGTAAAGAATAATGAGTAATGAGTGCATGTGCCAAACATATTATATAATATCCAACATATAAAAACTCACCGTAGGACTTGTACTGGGACGATCAGTCAACGTAGGGCTTCCGGTAGGCGAGGCTGTGGGTGCCAAGGCTGGAATACAAGTAAACTTTTCCCCAGCAGGTTGAGTATCACAGCACTCTCCAACTTACATTTTTGCAAATAAGAAAGGTATATATGTTAGGATGCACAGTGTAAAAACAAACAATACAAACAAATAATAAAAAAACAATACCACTTACTTGCACACTTTTCAATACTCTCTTCATACGCATAATATGTTTCACAATAATTCTTATAATAATCACAGGAACATTCTTCAGCAATCTTATTCTCCACGGCTAAACACGATGCATATGGACAGTATGTTTCAATATAAAATGTTAAATACTTGTCAGGCACGCATGCCGGTAGTAAATTAGCTTCACACACGCCGTGTAATTCAGCTGCACACTTCTTGGCATCACCATCTTCCTCGGCACAATCACAGAAATCTTGAGGACATCCTGTGGGGCATACGAATACGTCTGTGGTATTATCACCACCAATTCCTGCTACCGGTACATTACCTGTTGAACCGTCTGTTGTTTGAAGTTTACGTGATTGTTTTTGAAAGATTAATGGACGTTGACGACGGATGGGGAAGGCTGGTGCTATAGGTGTTGTTAATTGTTGTTGTTCTTCTTCTACTACTCCAACTGAAGATTTTGTGGTTGTGGTGCACCTTCCACCAAGTGATGAATTTTCATCAACTTCACATGTTTGTTCACCTTCACAGTCAACTACTAATACACCCACATCAGTACTACTCTTCTTAACAGCGCCACTAATAGTTTTATGAGTATTACATTCATTCTGTTGTCCACGTAGGTTATTATAAGATTCGGAGTAGGATTTGTTCACATCTTGTGTTATCTTTTTTGTCGGTGAAACTTCATGTTTAAATGTGGCATCGCTGGACGAGACAAGAGCAGCGGAGGCGGCGATAGTTGCAGAGGAAAGTAGAATACGCATGATGATAAGATATAGGTTAGAGAAGTGGTGGTGGATAGCCGAGTATGTAGTGGCATGAGAAATAATTATGAGAGTACAATTTTTGATAAGATTTCATTGGCATGCTTTTATTCCACCTTTCTCGTGTCCATTCTTATGTTAATGCTATGGTAATCACACCAAAAAGTTAGGCAAGATGTATGGTTGTGCATATGACAAGTGCAACGCTAGTTGATGATATAAACAGTAAGAGATAGGTGCTGTGGTCGGCGGCGGTATGCTTGTTTGATTTCTACACACAAAGAACTCCGATACCCATAATGACTACCGCCTATCATACATCATAAAAGTCAAAAGTAGCAATACATAAACTTGCAAACAATACGATTGTAAGATGATGGCGGTAGTAGAATAATAATGTGTTGTATCCTGTTGTCCCATGCTTTATCAGCTGCGGGGTTTCTCCTTCCTATTCCTCTGGTATCTCGACGACCACATAATCTATACCGACAAGCTTTGTCAAAATCATCTGATGAAGAGCTTCATCAAGCAATCATTGCAATTGAACTCATTATTTGCAGACATACCAAAAGATATATTTCAACAAATGGTCGATTCGTTTCAACTACTGATGTAATCGTTCAGCAGGGTGATAGAAGTGACAATGTATACCTAGTTGCCGATGGAAGCTGTCGTATACTTGTAGATAATGTTACAGTGCCAGAACCATACGGCATCATTGGCCAAGGTGTAATGTTTGGAGAATTGGGTGTACTTTACAATGATACTAGAGCTGCAACAATATTAGTAGAATCCAAGACATTGACTTATTATCAAATTGCAGGTGAAGTGTTTACTTCGGTAATGTCACAATCATCGAATAATCCTAATCAAGCAATCGATGATGTGATCAATACAATTTCAGGTACACAAGCACTATATGATGGGAAAGTTCTACCTGATTATCATCCTGAGAGGACATGGCTGTGGACTAGATTTGCGGGTACTGGTGAGTAATATGCATATGTATTTGAGTCTCGATAATGTGATGATGTTATATGTATATGTATATACACGACTATTCTCTCTTATATGTATACACAACTACTCTTTCTGATATACTAACTTGACATCTCTATCAGTACTTGAAATATCATTAGAAACAACATTATTAAGTATGGTGGGATGTGCAGTCTTTATAGTATATGCCAAGGTATGCACAGATCAATCAATATATACATTGGAACTTCTACCGCCAGATAAAGATTTATCCTTTATACAAAATCTATCAGAGATCAAAGTTATCTGGGATCTACAGAAAACATTAACAACATTTGTCTTAACATTCTTTGTCAATCGGTGTTTCAACTTTTGGGATTCAGTGTATAAATCAGCGAGAGAAGTCCAAGGCAAGATCAGCGGCTTCAATCTGCTCCTAGCAACGAATGTAGTAAGAAATGAAGATGGTACACACACTATTGAAAGTGAGCAGTTTCTTGAGGAGGTAGGACAATGTACACGATTATTTCATATCTTATTTTGGGCAAGCAAGACAAAACGATTCTCTGCTCTTATGTCAAATGAAGGGCTCAAGCGGATGGAAAGCAGAGGTTTGATGTCTTCCACTCAGTTGAAGATTCTTTTAGATATGGATATACCAAATGAGCAGTTACACTCAGCTCCTCTGGAATGGATGATGATAAGAACGAACCAAGCAATGGATGAAAATGTGCTATTGGCAGACAACGCTACCAAAAGTGCATTGTTGAGAGAGTTTATGTCTCTTCGGAACGCATATGCAAACATCGGAAACCTCATTGAAGGTAGACTGCCTCTAGCCTATGTGCAATTTGTGCAGATATTAGTGGATTCCTTCATACTGGTCTCGCCATTTGCTTTATATCCAAGTCTAGGTGACTACTCCGTGGTAGGTGTTGGTTTGATTACTCTTTTCTTCACCGGTATAAACTCTCTAGCAAAGATATTCTTAGATCCTCTTAACAATGAAGCCATCTATGAGAACTCAATATACTTTGACTTGGGAGTAATGATAAGAGAAGCCAATGGAGACTCGACCAAGTGGAGAAAGGCGGGAAAGATATCTCCCTTTTCCAAATAGATGATAAGATCGGATAGGATAGGATAATATATAAATACATACATACCATTGTATCATAACATTCCTCCATTGATTTGTAGAGATGATGAGTTGTATATGTAAACTTCGTCTTCATTCAGATATAGACCAAGTAGCCTCCTGTGTTGACATCCAGGTATCAAACTTAGCATCCGTGAAGCTCATTACATTCCTAGGACAATAATGACTGGAAGTTGGGTCAGTCTCATTATTTGTGTGATATGCATGTATGAACAATAAACAATACTCACAAATAGATATTCTTCTCTAACATTCTTGAGATACGAGGTTTGATTCTATTCTCCAAGCTATATGCCAGTAATGCAGGTTGATACAGCACAAATTCTTTGAGTTGTCTCTTGCTTAAACCGCAATGGAATGTCGTCTCGTTCTTCGAAGATGCACCATCCAAAAAGAACTCAGTCTTTAGCTTTAAGTTCTTATCCAAACTTAAACCCAACACTTGTGGATATGCAACAACAATCGTTCGTAGCTCGGTAGTGGATAAATCTAATGCATCACTTAGAAAATCCAGTTTGGACTGTGTATTCTCTACGCTCACCCATAATAATGGTGGGAATAGGGAAGCAACTTGTGATAGTTCTGATCTATTTAAACCAAGATTATTCCCATTGCATAGAAACTTAACTTTTGGTTGTAATCTCTTCTCAATACTATGAGAAAATATATGTGGATAAGTGTACACTATCTTCCTCCAAGATGTGGTCTCTCCTCCACCACAATCCTTTTGAAGGAACTCAACAATGGGTCGAAGTCGATTGTCGATACTATACATCAATATCGATGGATATTTATTTAGTAGTTTTGTATACTCGTATGATGTAAGGCCTAACTCATCAAGAAAGTATGATGTTGTAGCTTGTATGTTGGATAATTTGTATGATAGCAATTGTGGACGATCTAATATCAGTTTCCTCAATTGATTATGGTCCATCCCAACTTCTGATGATAAGAAGAACGATAACCACTTATGTAACCTTTTCCGACCCAATCTTTCAATACTATGAACTGCGCCCGGCCAACGTGAGTATATCTTCTTCTGATGGTATGTAGATAAATTTAAGTACTGAACAAACCATTCCTCTGTTGATCTTCTTGCCGACATATTATTTGAATAATGTTGATGGGTAGTTTGTAAAGATGATGTGAATGCAAAAACGCACTGCACTGGCCACAATAATAGAATAGTGATGACAACAATGAACTTCATTAGTACTATGATATGTGTCGTCCACTATTTTGAATGCATCAGGCATCAGCCATCACTCGTTGTCCACTAACTTTTCTATTTCCTATCGATTGATACCTAGATAGCTATACCCGGCAATCAACATACGTATACCCTCTCTTGCGATACACTCTCTAGAGTGTATAGTGATCTTGCTATTCAATGTCTATAACCCTCTACCTCTCTAGAAAGCCGCCAATATTAACATATATGGTACTCTCATATCCGCTCAATCACCCCTCACAACTACGCTGGTATTTATAGGGGGTTGGGGGTGCCCCCCGAAAAGTCAGCCCCCAAGTAGCACAATATGGGTACTTTATAGGTACAAATGACGTATATTTGGGTATATATGGCCATATTTGTATCCAAAATGTGCCCCCATTACTCGCGGGGGGATTTAGGGGTGCATAGTACCCGGAATCGACGTTTTGATCCCCCTATAAATACCAGCGTACTCACAACTGAGATGTGAAGTAATGGTGAATATCACTTTTTTTCAATAAGACGACATTTCGATGAACAAGAAAGAACATACTTGATGCCAACCAAAACTTCACACCACATAAATTTTTGGCACTAAATCCACTGTAGTGACTTCAATATTAGGGTCTGGGAGATGAGTCAACAATCAAATATGATCTCCTATACATCAATTATCTAATTATAATGACAAAATCGACTAATATTATCCAAATGCATCATGAATATACAAGAAAACACGAAAACACCCATATTCAACATGTATTGAATGGAGATGTAGTCATGGTGTGCAATCACACGGGATCATATCAAATCAATCAACATTGTTTAAGTTCATAACAAGATGATAAACACTCAAAACACATTTGTAAGACCAAATAACCTACTTTGAGGCTCCTCATTTGGTCAGATTTTCGAAATCGAACCGGCTGTCCGACAATGTATCACCTAAACGTGGAGGTATACAACCACTCTCCTTCTTATATATTGGTAATTCCTTTATGTATATGTATATAAAAGACCAATGGACACTATCAGCACCATTGTAGGGCCCTCCATCACACGTTTGTGGCCACTTGTTGGCGGTTCTCTTGCCTCAGAGTATTGGGTCAGATTTTCGAAATCGAACCGGCTGTCCGACAATGTATCACCTAAACGTGGAGGTATACAACCACTCTCCTTCTTATATATTGGTAATTCCTTTATGTATATGTATATAAAAGACCAATG
>Ga0214477_100391_pt1 | contig 30598 bp, 22 predicted proteins | sample M1_20Mar14CPVII9_FD_165058 | JGI IMG/M metagenome (GOLD analysis project Ga0214477, IMG submission 165058) | Marine eukaryotic communities from Monterey Bay, California, United States - M1_20Mar14CPVII9sort6BwellC16 | ecosystem: Environmental > Aquatic > Marine > Unclassified | place: USA... | reverse complement strand
TCATCTCCTAGATCCTAATATGAAGGTACTACAGTGGATTTATTGCCAAAAACTCATGTGGTGTGAAGTTTGGGGTGGCATCAAGTATGTTCTTTCTTGTTCATCGAAGCGAAGCTTTCATCTTGAAAGTTCTAGTAGCTAATTATGAAGTTTCTTGTGAGTTCGTTTGATCGTTGCAATAAATAATTGTTGTTGGGGGTGGATTTGGAAGTGGCTAATGTCGAGGAAATGATTAATACCGGCATATATAGTAGCTGACGTAGAGGTACATCATCATGCCGGCGGCTGGGACGGATAAAGAAGAAGGGTCCACTTCCACAACCAATAAAAACATAGACAAGGTGAATGATCAAAATAATGGTCCACTCAATAGTTATCGTGATCCTCGACGTACTCCACTCCTATCAAGAATACCATTTACCCCTACACCAAACCTCAGAGTAGGCGATGTTAAAAGTAGTACTGCAGCAGGACGGGGAAGGAAGGATATAACACCAGCCTACGCATACAAAAACCAGGCAACTGGGTTACTTGAAATTCGTACTGGTGTACCCCCATCGCTTGATATGGTTGCCAATGAAGATGAAACTGTAGTTGGATTAGATGCCAATGAGAAATTATGCAATACTAAATTAGCATTATATCCCATTGCATTAAATGGCGGTGGTGCTGGATTATATCGTGATCCGAGAGAGTTTGCAAATGGCAATAATGTTGGTGGAGTTTCCAACAATCATAAAACTGCATCTTCTCGTAGGGCACCATTGAAAAGTCATGTACGGTTTGCATGGCCATATGAAAATAAGAGAGAAAATAATTCTGCTGCTGCTAAGGTCCGTGGTGCAACAGATAGAGATATAGAGACGGGCCATTCAAATGAAGTTGATGATGATGATAGAACTACACGTACACGTCAGAGTATTGGTTCATTAGCATCTGCAATGAATCCCTGGAAGATATGGGAGAATGTGCACAATGAAATGTCACGTTTAGCTGAATTGCGAACAAACAGACTAGAAGATGAGGCATCACATGTAACACTCGCAAGGCAAAAGAATAAGGCATCTCGAGTTTCAAGTGTTTATAATGATGATGACTTTGATTTTGCTTTGGTATTGGCACCTCACGAGGCATATGCTTTCTGGGCATGTCACTTAGATTTCAGAGAAGAAGCATTGCATCTTGTGGATGACCAAGGTCCGGAGATTGAAGAACTAGACGGGGATGATGCTAGCACAATTGCAACCGAAGCAGCCTCAAAGTCAAAACTTGATCAGACAATTCCAGTTGGTACACCGAAGTCTCCCACTGATAGTAGTGGCTTACGTCGTCGGAGAACACCAACTTCAGCTTCAAATAATAATATCAGTAGATCCGCAAAAAAGACGCCCGGAAGTGGTAGGAGATTCTCAAATAGATCACCATTGCGCAGACCACGAACGAGTGAGAGAGTGTTCAGTCAAAGAAAGAGTCTCTTTGACAGGGCAATGAATAAGTTCTCACCTCCTGGATTTTCTTCACATCAACGTAACACATCATCAGCTCACAAAATTAGTGAAGATGTTGGTGATAGTTTAATATCTCCATCTAGTGGTAGCATGCGATCGTCTACAATGTCCCCATACGGCCAAAGGAGACGTTGGGGGAATGCATATGATGGTAACAAACTGTCCTCGCCCCACCTCACAACTCCACCAATAACTTCGTTAAAGCAAGGCGGTGGTTCAGCTCATAAGAGAAAAGGAAGTGGTAGTATATTTCAGTGGAGGGGAAAAGGTAGCGGAACAAGGGGGGATGGAGAGTGCCACAGCTCGACAAGGAAGAAGAGATATAGAGATGATGAAGAGTTAGATGCTGCCAAGGACGGCGAGGATATGTTCTTTTCTTCACCTGGCATCCCGAGAGGTATTGGTAAGTTGTGAGAGTATGTCTACTGCTACAATCATATCTCGCTTATACTTATATATTTCCTCTTCTTCCATTATTTTAGCCGCCCGAGTCAACGGCCTTGGTCAGTTCCTAGAAGCATTGAAAATTGGCATTGTCGTGCGAAGACACAGACCAAAGGGTGATACTGTGTTTGTACAGCTCTTCTCGGTTGACGGTGGTGATACTATCCAGTTCAAATTCATGCCAGAAGACGAGGCGGTGATTGCATTAAAAGAACAAGCACAGAGGTACAATGGCCGCCGACGGAAGAAGAAGGCAAGGTTAAGCTTTGGAGAGTTTGGCTCACGCAATAGAATGAGCTATGATAGTGAAACGACCAACCAAACCAAGTTGGATTCGTCAGTTCCTCTTCCAGATTACTTGAAAGCAAAGATTGATAGAGAGGAAGATATTCGGAAAAAGGGAGGTGTTCGAAATGCGATATCGAAGAATCATCTGACATGGCAAAACACCTTTACAATCGAAGCAAATGATATTGTTGAGATTCAGCCAGCGAGTAAGATTGATCCTTTCTCGAAAGAGGGAGATAAGTTGGGTACATCAACACTTCGTCAATCGAGCACAAAGTACGTTAAGAACACCACATTCTCTGTGATAGTTCCATCATGGCAAGGCAAGTTTGTCCAAGATTGTGCTAGGAAGTTGGGGAGCAGTAGTGTGGACCTGACGGAGAATTGGTGAGTATTATTAAGTTTTATTCCTTTGAGATATTAATATTGTGTACTAAATCATACATCCTTCGTCTATCAGGTGTGATGGTAAACATTCTTCTTATTTTGACTCATTGGACATTGAAATGGCAACAGAGGGAGAATATTGGATGATATTAAAAGGTTTCATACTGCTCCATCGTGACGCCTCGACTGGTCGTTTTGCAGCTCAGCGTGCTGGAGGATTCGGTTCCTATCATCGTCATGTAGATGTCAAAAGTGCAACTGATGACGATGTTAAGACTTTTATTGAGGCTCTCCCACCACCAAAAACAATGATCCAACGACTACTTAGGCACAACGATGACGACGAGCCTGAGGTTTCACAGTATGATGGCACTGCACCACCAAGTGACTTCTTCCTTGGATTCTCGAGCCCCGGAACACAAATTTGGTCAAGACTAAGACAAGCAGGGTTAGAAACACAAAGAATATATGCTCTGGATACACGGAAAGTGATGATTAAAGTACGATGTCCCGTTGATCGACTACAGGACGTTGCAGAGGCACTGAAATTGAAGCTAAAAACCAAAGACGGTGATTATGCCCCATTCAGAGAAGATATGATATCTCAATTTGCCCCCACTGATGATGGTTTCGTTTCATGCGAACATGATGTCAAGCAGGTAGTATCTCTATTTCGCTCATCAGAAAGACAAAAGATTATTGATTTCATTATTGGATCACGGATCAGAGATTCAGGGGCTGAACTTGGACAATCTACACAACTTGGGAAACAAATCCAAAGGAGAGTTCCACTCCATTCTCATGCGAGGCTCGAGGCATTGTATTCATGCTGGGTACTGTTTTGGTATCAATCGAATTGGGACGGCCGTGATGGGAAGAGTCTTCAAGTGGGTAAAGCAAATAATGTTAGTCCAAAGGAGATCACCAATGGTGCATTAAAAGCGGAATCCGGTTCAGCAGATGAGAATGCAGACTCATCATCAAACAAATCCTCCTCTTCTCAGAACCTTACTCCACCACATTGGCTAAAGCGTGCTTTTGTCGGTTGCTTCTACCAGCCTCTAGACTCAATCGAAGAATATTATGGAGAGAAGGTTGCCTTTTACTTTGCATGGCTACAACACTGCAGCTTTCATCTACTCTACCTCTCTGTGGCCGGCTTGATAGTCTTCATAGTTCAACTCACGAATGGATTTGACCACTGGATTCGGCCGTGGTTCTCTCTCCTAGTTATGATATGGTCATTTGTTGTTATGGTTACATGGCGTCGTCGAAGCAATTTCCTAGCTCATCAGTGGGGTACGTTAGACTACCAAGAGGAGGAAGTGGCAAGACCAGAGTTCAAGGGTACTGAGTATCATGTTTGTCCCGTCACAAACACTTACATCCCATACTACCCACCATGGAAACGTTGGCTCCTGATGTGCATCAGTATCCCATTGACGGTTGGGTTTACTATTGCTACTCTTCTTGTGATTCTAATCCTCTATGGAAACAGAGATGTTATGCTCTCGCATTATTTTGCGACTCCGGGTGAGAGTCTCATCCCATTCAGCTTTTCAGTGAAGGTTATTGGAAACACAGCACCTGCAGCCATCACATCTGTTCAGCTCAACTCAACAACACTAAACGATCCGAATTTCTGGTTAATCATCCTTGGTTTTCCAATGTTACTTGGTATAATTAATCCCTTGCTGAATTTTGCCTTAAGAAGGCTCTCCCTTTGGCTAAATGATATTGAGAATCACAGGACAGAAGCAGAGCACCGCACCCACTTCATTATCAAAGTATTTGCATTCCGATTTGTGTGCTACTTCGCAGCACTGTATTACTACTCCTTCATTGGAATGGGAGGCTCAGATCAAGCTACAGAACAGGGTATTATTCGTGTGGCATCGACTTTGTTTGCTTATTTGACGTTTGCTCATTGGTGGAATATCTTCCTCCAAGTCTTCTTCCCCTTATTATTACATCGTTGGCGAGTATATCGTGAGCGACTACGTCTACGGAATGAACTTCGAACACTTGAAATGACGGAGCTTGAATTGTTACCATCGAATGAACATGATATGACCTCGGACGAACGTCTTGAATTGAGAAAACAATTACTAAACAAGCGACTTCTCCTTGAACACGCACAAGTGAATATTTGGGAGGAGATGATGCTTCCAGCACATGATAGCTTCACAGAATATTTGTTCGCTGTTACACAGTTTGCTTATGTGGCATGCTTCAGTGTTGTTTTGCCAATCACTCCACTCATTGTACTCATCAATCATTTGTTGAATATGAGACTCGATGCCTTCAAGATTTGTCGTGGAAGGCGACGACCGCTTTCACAAAAGACGGGTGGAATAGGAGTATGGAGTCATGTCCTCCACATTGTCACAGTTATTGGTATCTTGACGAATTGCTCGCTCATGGCCTTGACAAGCTCATCTTTCTCAGATCTCAGAAAGGAGAGCAGTATGGGACTTCTAGGTGTCTTTGCACTCGCTATTGGTTGGGAGCATTTGATGCTTCTTCTGAAGTACATCTTGCAACTGACTGTATCAACCATGCCTGCGAGTGTAGATAATGAGATAAAGAAGAAGAAGTATGATCAAGAGCGTAAGAGGTACTTGACACTTCGAGCCAAGAAGGAGAGACGAAGTGGTAGCGTGAGTAGATCTTCAATTACTCCTCGTCTTGACAACGACGACACGGCAGATAATGCCAGTACATCATTGAAGAAGAGCCCGTGTCCTATGATTAGGGAATCATCTGCAGAAGAGAGCCACTCTTCTCATTCATCTCATGAAATGGTGAAACCACTGCACAAATCGCCTACTCATGATGAGGTTGTTCTGAATGATACGGCGGCTAACAGTAAACCAAAGAGAAGGGTTGTTAATGTTCGTGCAACCAAGTGCCATTCTCCATTGGATAGGAATAATGGTTTAAATCTCAGTGGAAACAGTAGACAAAAGCTACAGCAAAGCAATAGTAGAAGTCAAATTGCTTCAAGCACAAGAACAAACAGGTTAGAGGAGAATAATCATCCTAACCACTTTGACGAAGCGATTAGTAAACTGCCTCAACAGCCTTCCTCAGCAAGTCGATATCCACTCCAAACAAAACGCCAATATGGCTCCAACGACGATATGAACTACAAGAGTATGTCTCAACATTCATATCTCAAGCAAAGTGGTGCTACACCGCCTTCTTCAAATGCACGTGTGTACGGATATGGTTCGAGTAACAATCACATCAGCCGTCATCAAGAGCAGTATATTGATGATAACGACGACGACGTCGAAGAAAAAGCCGAGGATATCATTTCCCCATCGTCCTCCCTGTCTACAGTACCCCATATGCCTACACCACGTAACTTGGACCTCGATGATAACGATGACGAATCACTCTACACAATCGAGGATGATGACAAATTCGCCACCCCCGGTGATAGAGGCGGTACATCCTTTTATCAAGGTGCCTCTGCACCGCCTCTATCAGTATCTTCCAAGCAACGTGCTTATGGTGGACGAACGACTAGTACCTCTTCTTCTGGTGCTTATTTCAGCGGCTTAGAGGAAGCAGATCAGGACGATGATGACGGACCGAGGTCTAAATGGGGAGTGCATCATATTCTGCAGTATACTAGATCAGAAAGGAGTTTGTCACTTTCCGAGCAAAAGAAGTCTAGATAAATGGCAGGCAAGCACAGAATATTGATGCGTATATGTAATGCATAAGATGAGAGAAACTGTTTGATAACATCATTCTGTTTTTCTACAGTCACATCAATATTCTATTTATTTTACATAGACATCCACAACACTCCTTTATTTCTTCTTTGGCGTCTTGCTCTTCTTGGACTTCTTCTTTTTAGCAGACTTTGTCTCTGTTCCCTCCATTGGTACTTCTTCATTCTCCTTCTTTTCTTCTACTTCATTCTTCTTACTCTTCTTTTTAGATTTGGGAGTCTTGAGATCTTTCCCTTCCCGACTATCCTCAGATAACTTACGCTTCTTCTTTTTGATTGAACTACTATTCTTTGACTTATTATCATCATCTCCACCATCTACAGCTTGAGCACTAGCAGCATACCCAGGAAAATCATAATCGATGCCTAAATCACTTAATTTCTTACGTTTCATCTCCTCCCTCTTAATCAACTTCTTCGTAATACCGGCCATGGCGTCAACACTTCGTACTTTCTGATTAACCTCACTCCGTGTCTTCTTCTGCTTATCAGACTTAGTTGGGATACGTTTAGGCTTTGTAAACATATGTTCATGTACCTTATCTTTTGGTAATACGTGACATATTAATCGTTTTTCCAATAAGAAGTATCCAGACATTGTTTCGGATACTACCTTTGCTACCTCCTCATCTGCAAAGTCGACGAATGCATATCCACGTGATCTACCAGTTTTAGTTGATCGAGATACACGGCCTACCATTATTGAAATGCAAAGAGAGAATTGTTAGATAATAAAGTTGTGGGATATGACATATAAAGTAAACACAAACTGTACTCACATTTACTAACATTACCAAACTGATTTAAGAATACTGTTATTTCACGTTCCTCAAACCCTTGGGGTAAATGTCCTAGATAGATTACAGTGGATGGTTCATTGGAATCATCATTCTCTTGATTGTTATTTATTGATGTATCCTTGTTTTTATTTGTACTATGACCTTTTCGTTTTTTACCACCCTTTCCTACTCCTTTTGCTGATATAGTCTCTGGCTGTTGATCATCATCACTATCACTATCGGAATATTCAGGATCTATTATGATATTATATTTATTATGTTTGGTGATGTTTGCAAAAGAATGTAATATTAGTATCAAAGCTTAGTGCGAGTAAAAAAGTGCATGATACAGAAATACATCTCACCTTTAATAGAGGCAAGCTTGGCCTCGAGACTACGATGGAGGGACTTCACCATGATAAGGCTTTGCTATAATGTTATAGGTATAAGCGTAATAAAAGGAAGAAGATTGTGTTGGCTGTGGATTTGGTTGGCTGAGATAAAATGAGCCAGTATCTTCATTTTAGCTCACAATACAAACACCACATCGCCTGTTGAAAAGTTGTTGACTCAGTATCTAAGTGCTGTTGTTGGTGCAACAGGCAACACCACTATCTCATAAAACTTACATACATACGTAGCCACCAACATATCTACCTAGTACATAAGTATCGACCACCATGTTCACTAATCAATCATCATTAGTTCTCGTATCTATTTTATTTACATTTTCATCCATAATATCAATAGAAGCATTTCATGTTAATACCCAACCGAATACCTCTAGTAGAAATACCAGGTTGCATGCCCAAAGTAATAATAGTAGTAATGATAATGAAAGAAGAAAAATACTAAGCAGGGGTGCTGGAGCTGCATTGTCGATACTTCTAGGAGGTACAGCACCAGCCGAGGCATCGTATACTGCATATACTCGACGAGAAGAAGATTGGCAACAAAGATCTGAAAAGGGAGGTAAGTCTGGGGTTTTCGTATTTCGTATACTGATGAGATATTGGATTGTTTTGTTTTGTTTGATTTACATATGCATATCTTATGTACATACTCGATATACGATACATTACTCACTCTTTTTTTCTTTGTTCTTTTCGACCATATCGCGTACTAAACTCAATACACAACTACTCAAACCACTCATATACATAAACGTCACATAAACATCAATTACTAGACATTAAAATTTCAAATGCAAGACAATTACGTGCTCAGTTACGAGAAATTGCACCCATGAATGATGAGGGATCAAAGATTTTTTGCCCAAACGGTGCATCGGCGGCTGTATCACCACTAATGGAAAACAAATGTGGCGATAGACAAGCATTGCCCAGTGTATACGGACGAGCTGATGATGCCATGGGCAATAGTGTACCAGGGTTCGCTGTAGGTTCTGCTGACGGTGGGGGCAGTTCATCTGCATTACGTGCTGAGTTGAATGCACAGTCTTACTTTCGTCCTAATGATGACCGCTAAAAGCAATGTTATTGATTCAGTGATATAACCAAGTATGCATGAGTGCATGGGTACATAAGGTGTCTTGATTTTAGAGAGATTGAGAAGAATAGATCTAGTTTGATGCAAAGATATGTACAGGAATGCTAGCACTCAAAAGTTTTGGCCCAGACACTTGTCAGATATGATGAGGATAGCTCCACAAACCTCAATATGATTAGTTTAGGAATAAGTGTTTATTAGTATGAAAGTTATTGTTTTGATTGCAACATAACTACCAGAGAGTCAAAGCAGGCTAGTGCAGCATGAATAGTAAGCACCATTTTTCTTAGAGTATCTTTCTCATCCGGACATCTTTCTCATAAAAGTGACAATACAACCATGAGCTACTTGTGTATCATAGTGCTTTGATATTCATACCCTCTGTACAAACTCAGAATGCAAAGAGTCCATATAGGTATAGTGGCAAGAAGAGCATAAGTAAATCACAGGCTACAATAACTCTATCCGTCTATCTGTGCAATAACAGCAATACAGATGAAAGTGCACTATGTCACAATTAATAATTTACTATACACTAATTCAATATGTTATTGAAGTCGTAACTTTTACCACTTTTACTAAAATTTATACCCCAAGGATAAACCAGTGTATGTATAAAAACTTAATAAAAATGGGCTTCCAGACCTTTGAAGATACCCATCTTATATGTCCTTAACATTCTACGAAAGAATTGGTGTCACATCAGACAAATAAGGAGGAACATTGGGAAAACATATTACGTGGCCATTTCTAGGTAAAAATTCAGTTCCTGAAACATCAACATTCACCACATAAATCAAGTAAAGTGATTAATCTACCATCAATTTATTAACAAATACCGGCCGTTGACCACAGAGAAGATCAGTCTCTCTCTCATAATATATTGCAATTAATTGTGGTTCATATCTGTTTGAATCAGCGCCGATCATTAGCAGCCCAGTGTTTAAGATTTCCAAGAGAAATAATGAGATAAGAGATTCAGTGTTCTTCTACCACACATTAACTCACTCATCCACAACATTTACACCTTCACCACCCATTTTGAACTACCAGATAACCGAAGTTTAGACCAATCTATACGGTCTATTATCAAGCACATCAACTAATATCTTCCTACGCGCATATCATAGGCGCAGTGTTCTCAAGTTCAACCTAACAAATCTTATCGTTGGGAACTCGAATTTTATACAACACACATCCATCAATATCGTATATTATTTAGGCACAACTCTTGTGGACTAAATATCATCATCAATCATCATCATCAACACAAGCACTTTTTTTTGTAATCACTCACCTTATCTTATTTAAGGTACCAATATCACCAACCAAACACAACTTTGAATATAAATAAATCATGTCTGTAACTAACACTGAATGGGATGATATCCCAACCTCAAGTGAGTTATTCGGTGGAGATTTCTTCGGCGATGAGCTTATGGAAATGTATACCGCCGATCACGGCTTAAATCTCGGAGGTGCCTCCTCAGCAATTATTAGTACATCCTCGTCTGGAGGTGGAGGAGGAGGACATCCGGATCAGGACGATGAGAGTAATCATCCCGGTGTTCTAATTGCCATGAACGCGGCTGCCATGGATGGGGGATTAAGTCCATTGGGATCAACTCCTGAGTTTGTTCCGCACATGGCAATAAGTGATGGATCATCTAAATTGCCTGCATATCCTACCTTAACAAAAGCACAAAGTAAAAAGAAGAAGAGTAAGGGTGAAGTAGCATCATCTACTGTTGCAAGTTCTTCATCAGTGGTTGCAACTGCTGCGGCAGTGGCTGCTGCCTCCAATGCAAAAGGCGGCAAGGACTTATCAAATGTATCTCAGGGAGTCGTAACAAGGAAACGCAAGGGAGCTGCATCTCAAGCACCCACTGCAACAAAGAAGGCAGCCGTCGTGACAAGGAAGGCAGCAGCTAATATGGCCGCCGCTGCTACAACCCAAGTAACAAAGAAAGTTGTCCCTCCAAGCGCACCCAAGGTTTCAACCCGTTCCTCTGCTGCTGCTGCTTCTCAAGTATCCAAGACTGCTTCTGGAAAGGCTTCTACTCTTCCCACTCCTGCGGCAACAATAGCAAAGACTGGGGGAGTTCGTGCACCTGCTTCGGTATTGAAGAGACAACCTGCTGCTGCTGTACCTACCGCAGTTAAATCAAGCGCTGGTGGGATTACTCATCAAGTTGCGCGGCCATCTGCAGTTCCTTCTTCGACAGTAGGAACTTTAACTACTCAAAGAATTGCACCCCCAGCTACTACTACTACATCTAGGCCGACGGGATATGCCAAGAACACCGTCCCTGTATCTTCTACTGGTGTGAAGCGTGCACATTCCGAGGCAGATTTCAAGGATGTGGCATCTGCCGCTGTAACAAGTCTTATTCAAAATGCATCAAGTACGACAGGTCCCAAACCAACCCCCAAGGTTGGTGAAAAGCCTGTGGATGTTAGCACTGCTCATATCAATGCCCTGACATCTCAGAATTGGGTCACAGCATGCAATCCCATTCCCACTCCAACCGTCTCGGCTGCTGATGCCGCTGAGAAGGCTGCACGGAATGCCCGCCGTGCCACTCTAACCCAAGAGGAACGTGCCAAGCAAAATCGTGATCGTAATCGAGAACATGCCAGGAATACCCGTCTTCGAAAGAAGGCATATGTTGAAGAGTTGAAGCGCACGTTAACCGAACTTGTAGCACGACGTGATGCTGCCGATCTTGAGAAACGTCACGAAGCACAGCGGAATCGGGAACAGCGTGAGGTTCGATTCCGTGTTATGGAAGAGTTCCTCAAGTTACGTGGTCGGAATGAATTGAGTGACGCTCGATGGGTGGCTATATTGGAAGACGGGTTTGTATTGACACTCCCCAAAACTTCCTTCCGTAAAATGGTAGATGTTGATACTAAGGCTTCTTCTTCTTCTTCGAAATATAATGGCGGAGAGAATGATAGTAGTGATACGACGCATTCATCGTTGGATCAAGCTCTACGAGGTGCCGCCCAAGTCATGGAAGACTCAGCTCATCTATCTGCCTACCTTCAAACTGTCGGTGGCTCGGTATCAACCGAACCAGGTGATGCTAAAATCGAGCTAACCTACAAGTGCGATCGAAAACACTTCTTCATGGATGGTAATATTGCCTTTATGGACTTTACTGCCACAACTGTTGGAGTTGTTGCCAAGGGTGCCTCAAGCGAGGTTGTCTACAAGGGACAGATTAGGTCATCATTCAGTCCAGCATCTAACAAGCTGATAAGCGTTGATTGTACGTTTGATACTGCATCATTTATACAACAGGTTGAAGCTCTATCTGATGTTAGCTCCTCGAAGGCAGCTGCCGCAGCGCACGAGGCTGACGCTCTCTTGGATTCATTACAAATGCCACATTTTGCAGATAAGAAGGAAGATGAAAAAGCAGCTATATCTGTATCATCTGATGATGGGGAAATTTCCTAGACCAAGTTCTTCTCGGCCTATTTAAGTTCTATGTACCATAATTCGAGTGACGTTGGGGATTAATGTCTCTCTCATGTAGGCTGTTATTATGCACAGGCGGGAGTATATGGGCGAGGCAGTTGGATTATACAGAATTGTTACCATAATTTGTTGCCGCCCTCTCCCAATTAGTTACTGTTCAATACTTATGCTAAACTAAAAAAATCAAGCTACTTAAATATCTTCAGCTGATAGCTTTCCCTTTGCCATATACACAGAAGAGTTATATACTACTGACACATACATTAAGTTATTTGGCTATTAGTGAGAGGAAAACTCCATGATAGCACTTTTAATGCGACGAGTTACATCTCGACATGACTATAACTGGCATCAGGTTAGCCTTGATGTGGTGGCATTGGCATGTATCCTGTTTCTTGAGCAGCCCCACATGAAGCATGTGCTTCGTCCCACGAGTTTAATACACAAAACCATTTGTTATTACAGCTTTCCAAGATAGCACTGGACTTCATATAGGATGGCAGTGGACGCCACTTCCCACAGCTGGGGCTCGAGCATTGAATCCATTCAACTTTTTGGTCAGGATCAACTCTTGTGTTCTTCCCGGCCCTGGAACGGCCAAGTTTCTTCTCTGCTTCGTTCATGGCGTTCAATCTAGTAACCCAATACTTGAAATAAGGGCGAAGCTACGTTGAAATTATGGAGAAGAGAGTCAAAAGTTTGGGTGAGTATTTGATATGCACAAGTGTATATACGATATAAAACTAACAAGGGAACAGTCTATGACCTACCTTGGCATCACGGTGTGATACTCGACCCTGTTTATCAGGTGCATCTCCCTTCAACCGCCACTCGGGGTTGTATATTTCTTCGTCACCACCACCATCCCATTCAACAGTAATGGTAAAATTTGTTTTCACCTTTCTAGCAGACTTACGAACATAATTGCGCCCACCTTTAGATGCGGATGCATTGAGATCTTCCTCACCATGAACAATCACATCAGTAACAACACCTGTATACCATCCTTCGGGGTATGGAGGATCAGGGGGGCATTTTACTGCAATCTCATCACCAATCTATTTATTTGTGCCACAGGTGAAAAATGACATATATGTGAGAAACGATAATAGTGACTAGGGTGATACAAACAAGGTGGTCAATAACAAACAACAAAAATCAACCACTCACCTCAGGAGGATGCGAATATTCTCGTTGTGATCCCTCTAGATCTTCATCATCACTAGTATCCACCTCAGCGCCTCCATAACGTCCTAATTCAGCAGGCTTTTTTCTATTAGATGATTCCTTATCACCCCTGCGCTTATTCTGTTTCTTCTCATTCCTCGAGGCCTGTCTTTTGGATGACTTATTTGCCATTGCAGCGGCGGATAAACTCCTTGATGCAGCACCATGTGATGCTCGTGGTTTAGTGTCCATATTCAATATTATATAATTTGTTTGTTATATATCGTCAGGCGTATCTATATATTTCTTGATACAGATAAAGTTATTTTTATATGGGGGTGATTATATGATAATCGCGGGGTATAGGGTTGGATTATATGGTTACCTTTTTCACAGGAAAAGCAATATAGGCTTGATAATCTTGTTGTGGTGCAAGGGTGATATAAAAAATTAAGATCTGGTGATCTTCAATTTTTGATTGATAGGGTTCAATGGAGTGGAGGAAAAGTATGGGAAATTAAACCGATACTTATTAGTGCAACCCTGTGTGGCTATTGAATGGTTAAACCAGGTAAAGCAGATAGGAGGATGATTACTACTACTACTACCGCCAGTTTGTCAATAAATTGACAGTCAAATTTTTTTGAGAGATACTATAGGGTATCGTATCCTTAATCCTTACCAGATTCACTAGGATGAAAGGCTGACCTTGATTGTGCTCGCTTGTTTGATTGTCCTTCCTTGCTCTTGCTCTACCCTTCAGTGACTACAAATGTTATGTAAATGGTAAATACAAATGGTATATTCATGCACGTATTGGTATATGATAGTGGGTATTATATGCAAGTATGAATTTACCTCCATTTACTCTACACAACTATTTTACATAATATCCCCAAATCATATTCGCAAGCCGAATACTCGTCTCTTACCATCAACGCCATTTGCCCTAGCTTCTGCTGCCACCCTTACTCTAATATCATTTCGTAATTCTCGATTGTCATTTGATAACTGTTCATTAATTGATTTCAGCCCCCTCAACCTTTTGGTGAGCTGTTTGACTTCGTCTTCAAGCTCTGACATCTTGATGTTCTGAGCCTTGAATTCTGTTTTTAGTCGGTCGTGTCGTATACCAAGACCATTATCATGCTTGAGAATTCTATCCGCATTATCTTCAATGCTAGTCTTGGATGCTTGAAGGAAGGTGACTTTATCCTGTAGCTCTTGTTTCTCATCAAGGAGGATATCAACCTTCGACCTCACAGTCTCGTAATCCGCTTCAAAGTCTGCGGCGATCGTCACTAACTTTGAACTGACTATCTCCTTTTCGCGTATGGCCGAATCTCTCTCGATGCATACGTCTTTGAACTTGGAAGAGAGAGACTTGTTTGATTTTATCAAGTCATCGCGTTCAGTGGCGGTAGTTGTTAGAAGATGTTGCAGTTCACGAGACTCTCTCTCAAGCAAACCATCTTTCTCCTTTAGTTCTGCATTTTCTGCTGAAAGTTCGTCCACTAACTCTTGGATTCTATTCACAGATGATCGGAGTTGCGCTTTCGACTTCTCTTCAAGCGTGTACTTGCCGAAGAGTTCCTTCACCTTGGCTTTAGCAACATTCAAATTCTCAGCTAGTTCCCTTTTCTCCTTATCCAATACTGCACATCTTTGATGCATCTCATTCTCACGTCCCTTTGAATCTTGCAACTCTCTTTGAAGTCTACTTAACTCATTTGACAAGTCTTCCATCCTCGAACAGCAGTCATCAACACCTTTTGTATATTGCTGCCTTTCAGCTAGTAATCTACTTCTTTCAACCCTCAAGTCATCCACTTCACGAGAAGCCAGCTTTGCATTATCTAACTGCCTACGAGTCTCATTCAATTCATCCGATAGAGTATCATTCTTTTGCATACTTTCATTGCACTCGTTAGCAAGGCGTTCATTATTAAACTTCAACTCGGCAATCTCCGACGTTTGATCATTATTTAACACATTTGTCTTTAGCTCTTCTTCCTTCAAAGATAGTAGATTTGACATGCTCTGGATCTTATCAATCTGTTCCTTTCTTTCATTGAGCCATGATCTTCTCTCCTTATCAAGGCTAAAGAGTGCATCTTCAAGCTCGTCCGTTTTTTCTTTCAATAAACCATCTGCTTGATTCAATTCTTGCTCATACACCTCAATCTGATCAACAAGTGCCATCTTCTCTTGGTTGTACTCGCTTGTCATGTCCTCGAGCTCATGCACTTTCACCTTTAGTTCCTTTATCTTTTCCAAATCTGACGCAGCAATGTCATCGGGAGCTTTCGTGCCACGACTGCTATACTTCAACTCTGCTTCAAGCTCATCGACTTTGAAATCTACAGTGCGCTTGTCATGTAGGAGTTGCCTGTTTTCTATTTGAACTTGACGAAGAGAGTCTTGTGATACCTCGTACTTCTCTTTCATTACCGCTAGCTCAAGTTGCAACTCCTCAATTTTGTCGTTACTTGTATCTTCATCCTCTGACCTCAACTGCTCAATCTCTGATGAAGCGGTTACAAGTAGTTTCTCATTTTTCAGTAGCTCCTCATTGAGCTCACAACACTTCTTGACTACATCATCCTTCTCCTTACTAAGCTGCTTCAATTTCTCGTCAGTATGGTCCTCCTTGACGAAGAGCTCTTCAATCCAATCCAGTGCTTCATTCTTTTGTTGAATCAATTCATCAATAGTCTTCTCAAGATTTTCAATAAGGTTGTTTGCATTAATAAGCTTCTCATCATCATCAGTACTTGGAGATTGGACAGCGGCAATCAAAGATAGCCTCAACGATTCTCTTCGTTCCTTATCGCGGTCTTCAGTAATGAGTGACATTCTCTTCTCCCTTGCGGTTAATACTTTCTTCTCTTCCGTCATTAGCTCTCTTACTTGTTTCGCTTTTTCTTTGAGTGCTGTACGAAGCAGAGTGTTCTCTTCACTCAAGGAATTATCATCATCGTTAGTCCGAGTACGATGAACATACGTGTCATCTTTTGACAAATACTTGTCTGATCCTTGTTTGACAAGTGGTGATGTTGCAGCTACTAACTGTTCGTCATCAAACGACGCTGTAGAAAACCGCAAGCGCCTAGGTTGAACCTTTGATACCTTTGTATTGGACATTACCGTCTTTGACTTCTCACTAAACATAAACTTTTTGAGATTAGTCAGTTCTCGTTCTGTTGTCAAGGCATTGGAGTTTACATCTTCAACTTTACGTAATCGATCCTCGAGTTTCTTATTTTCCCATTTGGCCTTTGCCGCCTCCAGACGATATTTACTAATCAAATCTCCATCTTGCACCTGTTCTTCGTTTCTTAGAGCATTAGTCTTGACAAGCTTGGCCCGAGAAGCAAATTGAAGAGTTGATCTAGTTTCCTCAATATATTTGCCAGAGGGAGTAATACAACAAATAACAGCCATGCGTGCATTGCCAGAGAGTGAACTCTTCAAGATACGAGTTAGCTTGCTATCCCTATAACTAATGTGTCCAGGGTTCTTTTGCCCAAGGCTAATTAAAACTTTGGAAAGGGTTAACAAACTAGAGATCAGTAGAAAAGTAGATTGAGAAGATAAGTATGAGTGTTGTTGATAACATATTGTCAGCAAACTGACATATTCTCACCTTTGATTGATCATTCCACCTTCCTTCTTCTGCATCCCCGATGCACCAGTATGCTTCACAGATTCAGATCCAGCCAGATCAACTAAGTTCAGAGCACTTGTTGTCTTAACAACTAGCTCATTCGTCTTACCACCAGCCGAATTCTCTTTATCTTCATCCATATCATTCTGGTTCAATACTGTTTTCTTCTCAAGATTGACAGTCAAAATGGCATGAGACCGTGAGCTTCTATCATTCATCTTTGTTGATCCTACACTTTTATTCAACTCTCCAACTTTAAATACATCCATGAGTTGATCTAATGATCTCACGGCTACTTCTTTTAGACCTTCTACTGATATTACACCACGCTTATCTTCTCGGATAAGAAGTGATGAGACTGATGACTTACGACGCTTGTTATCATTCAACAAATCTCTGAGCTCTTCATTGTAGATTTCAACATATGATACCTTGACGGTATATGTCGAATTAGGATTATCACTTTTTTCTTCCTTGATGGATTGGAAGATATCTTTGGCAGCTAATTGGATGATGCCGATACTACTGTCATTATTGGCAGATGTTCCCTGCATAGTAAAGGTTTTGCCTGAACTCGTTTGGCCGTAGGTAAAGACTGTACCATTAACACCATCCTTGATAACTGATTCGACAATATCACTAACAAGACCGTTATATATCTCACAAGTATTTGTTGTTTCTCCAAATACCTTATCGTAGGAATATGAAGATTCATTGGCACTACGGGTAGTCTCTACAATGGAATTGTTATTCGTCTGTGCCTTCCATGCTCTTCCTACACATTGGTCACCACCGGGGGCAAGTGGCCGTACACGAATTGCAACTTTCACAGCCTCTTCACCACCATCACTACTGCCATTAACTTTTGACATTGGTTTCATTGATTTAAAACTTTTAGACTTCATACCGCCATCATTTCTCCTAGGTGTTTGAGGAATTACCGGACTAGATGGCGATGACAATGTTCGTAGGGCACGTTCCATAGATGAGATTGACTTTGAAATGGTAACATCCCGTTGTCTTCTGTTGTTATTCGATGTGAAATCACGTTGGGGCATATCTATCGATTTTTTTGTTTTATTTTGCCGACGCTTGAGTATAAATGAAATGTGTACTGCATCCACTGTCTTTTGTTAGGTTGGCGTGGTTTGGTTGTCATTCAGCATTCAAAGTACGCGTGATAGGGTGGTGGCAACTTTTAAGTTTTATTCTTTGAAGCTCAGGTCAATACATACACCTAGGATAGCTATTTTCGTCTTTCGTATGTTCGATCATGTAACTACCTTACTGGAGACAACTAGTTTTATTTGCATAATTATTAGTGTGGCAGACTGGCAGATTACTCGAGTCGGTTTGTGCGGCGCGGCGCATATCCGAGGATCTAAACATATTAGCTCTTTAGGGTATGAACATAATAATTTGCAGAGGGATATACAAAAATAGACATGCACTGGTTAGGATGATAAATCATAAACTACATAATCAAAGTCAGTGTAATACAACAACATCACAACTACCAACTACTAGTCTATTGGAAAGGATATGTGCACTGGACAGATCCAAAGAATTGAAACATAATTATACCCCACTAATCTTCTATCATCCTAATAATGGTTCAACACAACAACACTTTGTTGCAGTAGGACATGTAGAAACATCCTTCATCAATTCTACATTAATTCACTGCAAAGATGAGCATGATGAACCAATTTTTATACTGGACAAGTTGTCAAATACAAATGGTATAAAGACTGAGGTATTAAGATTGAAGATGGATGATATACTACTCCAACAACAACAAAGTGCATCAGATACAACACAAGATATATATGATTCTACAAAACTATTTCAACGAAGAACAATTGCTTTTGAACATGTAACAAAGCATTTACTATCATGTGGAGTTATATCTCGGAAACATACTGATCTGTACCCAATATATCCATTCATAAGTGAGAAGAAGGGTGATACTAATGACTACGAAGGAAATAAGAAAGAAATTCTTGCTCATGTCAATCGGAATTCAGCTCCCTATCTTGGTGTTGATAGTGTTGGAGTGCATTTGCATTGTTATGTATGTGAAGATACAACTGCTGCTTGCAACAAACCTACAGGAATATGGCTTGCAAAACGAGCTGCAAACAAATCACATCATCCAAACCTTTATGATCCTACTGTTGCTGGAGGTCAGCCATCTAATCTATCTATACTTGAAAACATTGTGAAAGAAGCACATGAAGAAGCCGGGGTTAAAGCAGAATGGATATTATCTCCAAACTCAAAAGATAGTACATTTTCAGATCATACACATGATCCACTTACAATTACCACTGCGAAATCAGACGGCAGTTGCATGAAAAGATCTTTATACTATAGCGGTGACCTCCAAGTTCCAAATTGCTGGGTTCCAACTGCGGTAGATGGAGAGGTAGCAGAGTTTAAGCTATACACAATGAAGGAATTAGAAGATGAGCTAAGGAACGGAAACAGTGTTCGTCCTTCAATGGTAGCGGTGCTTTTAGATTTCATGATAAGACATGAAGTTCTGTGTTAGAATCTGCAGATGATATCAAGGATCTAAGTGATGCAATGAGACGAGAACGAATGTCTTTGTGGTAAATAGAGTAACGTCCATGTAGCATGCATATAGACTTCATTCACATCATACTTTGATTGTTGTATGGTATGAGTAGGTTATTTAGGTATTTGTTGTGCATAACCTAAAGTACAAAGTCAGTGCTCTAATCATTTTTCTCATTTTTAAGAAAGGTATCCTTTAACCTCTCATTTATTTGAGTTGCTGTTAGTTGCTCTTATGTTCCAAGAATTGTGGTTGTGGCAGAGTTATACCTAACTGATAATATCAAGTCGATATATTATCTGATACTAGTTAGAAGAAGAAAGAAGGCGCAGTTTGGTTAAGTTTACCGGTGGTTGTTTCTTCTGCATACACTTACTTGCAAACAATCAATAATATTAATGCAACTCCTATCTACTCCAAACTACTAACATAAATAATCTATATAATACAATGAGTGAATCAGTTGATGAAGATCTCCGAACAAGAGCAGTATGTGATTTCTTTGGAAAAGTATTCTTCTCAGTAACAAATCCCCCCGAAGATCTAGTAAGTGGAATGTTTGTTATTGTTTGTTTGTTTGTTTGTATGGTACATAATATTAAAATCATAAATGTACATACATACGACATTATATCAACACAAAACTTACACACTCAATAAACTTCTCTTATAGTTGGATTTATGTGATGGTGTGGTTATGTTTGAGGCACTATCAGAAATGTAAGTACAGTAACAGATACATTAATGTGTCGTAGTATAAGCCTACTACACTCACTAATGCAACAACTTGTTATGCACTTGTCACTCCCTTCCTATTGCAACTAAAATATGTTATGATAATGTGAAACAACTTCCCTGTGTACTATTGAAAAAAACAACACCCAACAAATAATATAGATCAATGGATCATTTCAATGCAACATCAATTGCTAGAGATATGGGTGATAATTGGGCATTAAAGGCAGCCAATTTAAAGAAGTTACTACGTAATTTGGAAGAGTTTTATCATGACGAATTACAAAAGGATTCAGATTTTGAATCTATATCTACTCACATTAACGATATTGCTCAAGGGGAAGATGTTGATAATCTCATGGCATTTGTTGAACTCATAGCTGTTGCGGTAACGACATGTGAGGATAAGGAAGTGTTTGTAGGTCGTATGAAGGAGATGGACGGAGATAGTTTGGGTGAGCTACAGGGTATTTTACAGGACGCATTCGAAATTATTACAGACTTTGATATTAACAATTCAAGAGAGGACGAAGATGCTGATAGTTTAATATTTGAGGAGGGAGAGGAAGGAGATAATGTTCCAACGTCCCCAAGTAATGGTGCACTCTTTCCCTCACACGGAGAAGCTGAATTAGTAAAGGAAAGGGATGAACTTCGTCAGGCTTTGCAAGATGCAAAGAGGGAGCTAGGTCAGATAAAGTCTCAAGCCACAATTGACTCAGAAGATAACCAGAAGGAGAAAGCCAAGCTCCGTGCTCTAAATGAGGATCTTCAGGAAAGATTGACCAAGAGGGATGAAGAACTTCATCAAGCTGAACAGAGCATCTCGAAAAATAAACGTATACTTGAGGAAGCACAATCAGATGTAGTGCAGCTTAAGGAGAAGAGTGCATCTCTTGCCGATGATTTGGACGTTGAGAAATCAAAAGTCCTGCAGTTGCGCAAAGCGGAGGCAATGGTTGAGGTATATCGCAAGAAGCTTGATGATGTACAATCATCGAACAATTCGATTGGAGACCAAACTGATCAAACTGCAAACTATCTGGAACAAATTATGAAATTAGAGAAGGAGAATCTGAAGATCGCCTCTCTTCAAAAGAGTTTTGAGGAGGCGCAGGGACGAACGAAGAAACTCGAGACGAGAATCTCTGAAGCAGAAGAATCTATCAGTGCTAAAGATACCGAAATGACCAAGCTGAAGAATGATGCATCAAGTGCTGAGAAGTCAAAGAAGATGTACGAAGATGAACTCAATGAACTGAGAGCACAGCAGGAAGGTGCTGCGGATGCTGCAAGTGCAATGGCAGGAATGTCTGAATCAAACGATAAGAGACTAGAAGCAGAAAATGCTAGGCTCAGAGCTCAAATGGAGAATCTACAATTAAGTGGTGCAGAAGCTGTGCGTATTGGGGGTGATGATGCTGTAGCGTTACAGAAGAAGTTGGATGATAAAGAAGTGGAAGTAGCAAAGCTTGTGTCTGATAAGGAGAAGCTTGAGGCGTATACTAAAAAGACTCTACAGAAGTTTCAAGAGAAGTATCTTGTTGCACTGCAAGATTGTAAGGCCAAATTGAAAGAGAAGCATGATAAGATTGAAGCGTTGGAGATGCGCAGTGCAAATGAGAAGATGGCTCAGAAGCGTGAAGAGAAACTGATGTCCTCGGCCATATTCGAGCTTGGTATGGGGATAATGTCGAAAAACATCCAGATGTCGAAAAGATAAGTCTTAGACCTTAGTGAATGTTCTGTTATTGTCTCTATTTGTCTAGCTATTAGCTTCACAAGAATTTGCTACTAGTGCCACGATTGTTTGCAAATGATTCTGTATGATATCCTTTCTTTACCGCTATCATCGCTGGTAGTTGCATTGTTATTACCCTCGTTTGCAGTTTCAGCATACCTCAGTACACCCCTAGCCTTCCACTGGTGGTGACCTCGCTCAATAAGGCGTCAACATGTCGTCTAAAGACGACATAGGTGATGGGTATATTGAGGCCAGGGGTCGCCTTATTACCAAGGCATGTGAAGCAGATGATTTAGCAGAAATACCAGCAGAACAACTCAAGAGGATATTAGTTGAGGTGTGGCCTATTGATGTCGATGGTCGTAATATATTATCCCTTGATGTATTAGTTGCTAGAGCTATTGAATACTCTTTCTTAGAAATAATGTGATGCCATACAGCGTTTATGTTAATATTCTAATCACTTTCGTCACCATCACTGGTGCATTGTTCTACTGTATCCAGCCCTCCAAAGTTAGGATTTCCATCTTCGTGGATGCCACTCCTAGTGTTACATTGTGCACTCTTCTGCAAACTAACGATATAATGGAACCAGTGACTCGGAACATACAATACCTCTCCACTATTAAGCACTGTTGATAGAGTTGGTGCACTAGCTGCTATTCTAAGCCACTCCTTTTCTCTAGAGGACATATCCACCTGGTTTGAATCTTCCTTGTCCAACAAAGTCATTCTACCGAAATTCAACATTGAGTGTCGGAACGATGGATGTTTACGTGATGATACGATACCAAGCTTTGGGCAGGCATTCGGTGGACTTAGGATGTATCTTTTCGCTCCTGTAATCATTGCAATCATGTTTCTCCCTCCATCATAGTGGGTTGCTGCAGTTACCCCTCTCTCTCCAAATCTGCATTGAATTCCTTTTTGTGCTGGAGGATTAAAGCCAAAGAATGTTGGTTCAGGGCTAGAGAATGAAGGTAGATCTCGTGATACAAACGTCCAATGTTTCTTCTTCCCAAGTCGTTCTTCTCTCGGCACTCCTGATTGGAAATAGTAATGCTTCTCATTACTCGGTAGATTCACATTGTCTGCATATGCTCGATGCTTTGCAAATTTTTCAAATGTCCAATCTAGATCAATTGATGGAGAAGCACCAAGCAAATCTTCATTCCAAAGATTCGGTCTATAGAAAGCAAAGAAGTTGTCTATTGACATCTGTGCACCGCCATTGGAGTGTGGTATACCATTTGAATCTTTCCCATCGTCAAATTGTGATGATAAGTATTCATCTGTCCACTTTAGATTAGCCACCGCTACCTCCGGAACGTTATATACCTTGAATGGTAATTCCAAATCTCTATACTTGATTGCTGCCTACATCATATCCAATGTGGGTAGTAAGTAAATCAGTAACACGATACATAATAGAATGGTGTAAGCACTTACCTCCAAATGTTCTGGATTTTGATAATCAAAGTGTTGCAATACCTCTACTAATGTTTCAGGAGGATTATCAAGATCATCCTGTCCCCATGTTTCAAATATAGACGACATTTCATATAAAGGAGGGTATGTCCCATCATTCGGTGGTTCAAACATTAATTCAGGATATTCATAAGTATGCTTTGTATAGTCAACATTCGGCCCAAGATTATCATGATTGTTGTTGTTGTTTGATATTGCTGCATCAGCATTCGATTGCCATTCATCATCTCCTTCACCACGAAATCCTCCTTTACGTCCTTTTCCAAAGTATGGTTCAAGAGGATGACCAGGCAACGGTGGTAGTTGTCTTGGATCTAAATATCTCATACCTTCATAATTGGCAGTAGTATCTTTGCGTAGTCTTGGCTTTCCACTTCCACCTTCATATCTAATTTGATGATCAGACTTTACTTCACTTGGACTTCGTAGGCACAGGAACAGTATTATTCCAACCGTAGTAAACGAAGCTAAGAACACTAATACAAGTTTGTGGTTATTATTTCCCTCTCTACTAATACTACGCCGTTGACTACTCTTCTTTCTACGCTCTTTTCGAAGATGCTGTGATGATGATGATAATGATGAACCATTGCCATTTACTACCTTCCTCCGACGGACGGCATCAGTACCATTGTTATTCAGTGACATATTAGGTACCTATTGTTAATGTGTTATAATGTTATGGTATGTGGAGGTATGTGGGTGAGTTCTGAGTTGGTGCACCTCAATGTATTAAAAAATGTATGCGCTAAAGAGAATCAATATGTATGAATTCCAAACCTATACGACGGCCACAATCAAAAGAGCATTAATATCTAATCAATCTCTACTATTGTTATGTAATATGTATTGCTTTCTTCTAAAAATAGTACATACCTCTATCTATTCTCTTATGTTGTTGGTACGGATTTTAATTCTCCTTTGGTTAGATTTCTTTCTTCTCCCTTGGGTACCACCTTGGCATAGGTCCAACTTCATTCAGTAAAATCAAGTCCACCCTAAGACAGATAGAGGAGTACTTTGCTCAGCATGAATCAAAGGCAGTGATCTATTTGAGAGATGGTAATGAAAAATGAATGTCAAGGCTTTGTCCAAGTATAAATAGTTATCTACTTTTAAGTTAGCACTGTTTCTTTTAAAGGAGTCGAAGGGAGAGCATTTGTAGTTTCTCTCTTTTGTCATCTTCAGTCAGTGTCTCGTCCCCAAGCCCTAATACCACAAACATAAACACTCTTATGACATAAAATTAACTAACTAATGTCAGCCATCGTCCATCATTTCAAAGCTATCTGATCTTCTACATTGCCGTATTGTTCTATGTTCAGAGTTATCATTATGTGCATCATCACCCCCCATTGTACTAGCCGATACACATGCTGTGTTCTTCACAGCTGATGTAGTATCCTGATTCATATCATTATTATTTGGAAATGTAGTATCCCCATCACCCACTTGCATAATTGAGCTATGTTGTGGAGTAGTATTTATATAATGCTGCTGCTGCTGTTGTTGTTGTTGACTTCCACCACTACTAGTTCTTCTATTAACAAAGTTAAAATCACTACTGCCTGTAGAGGATCTTTTTTTGGTACCAACAATAAGACCATTACTACTGCTCTGTTGAGGAGGCGGATCAAGAGCACGATGGCTCATCGTTAACAAGTCTCCAGCAGCTGCAGTATGTGATGTACGATGTGAAGATGATTTGAACAGATTTAAGTTCTGTATTGTTTGATTGTTATGGCAAGGTGCAACTTGAGAGGTAGTTGTAGAAGATATCAAATCTATTGCAAAAGAACCACTTCTGTTACGTTGTTGATATGAAAAGTTAGGCTGATTCTGCTGCTGTTGTTGTGGCGGCGGCGGCTGCTGCTGCCATTGTATACTATGTTGAGGCTGAACGATATGTTGCTGTTGTGCATTGGTTTGAAATTGCTGTTCCATTGGTAAAGGCTGGGCTACTTGATGTGGTGGATATTGTTGATTAGATGATATAAGCCCTCCTCCATTATCCATATCTTGATTCATACTCCGTCTCCTCTCTTGATCTGACTGTGGCATCGCATTATTCTTTTCTTCCTGTGTCAACATAATTGATGTTTGTGATCCCCTTCTGCGCATCATGATAATTATACCTTATTTGTCTTTGACGAGATAGTAAATTTAAGACATCTGACATCAATCGGAGTTTTTTAGTGTTGGATACCATAAGTACAGCTCCACCGCTGGCTCCTTTGTAAGATGTGAACAAACTCCCTTCTATATATCTTCTTTGTATCACGCTAAGAGTTACATACAGCAACCAATTGTCGTTTATTGTCACTACCTATGGGGTCTCCTCTTTTTTTTCTCTCTCTCTTTTGCAAGCTTCTATGGGGTGTGACGCACTATAAACTCACTAGGAGGTAAAAATATTACTTTTCCTCCATACTCATGGAATTGATTGGGGTTAGTATGTATAATAATGGGTAGGTGCTGGCATTTTTATAGTGGCCTTCGTTATAAAGTTATAAGGGCATGTATTTTACTAAGAGCTACGCAGTAAAATGGTCCAAAATGACTTAATTAGTACTGTAGAGGCCCTTGGAGGTCAAATTATACAACCAAAAGGTACCAATGGATGCCTTAGGTAGTGTTCTAGCCGCGATGATGCATACTTGTTTCATAATTATATCATGCTGTCGTCAGGAGGACGAGAAGAGGAGAGAGCTAGATCAGTCACGAGCTGGCGAATCAGTCCCACGAAGGCAAAATTCCATCTCGGCTAAATAGACCTCAACTTTATGTCGCCGATGCTCGATATGTACTGATCGAGGTATGTCGTCCAGTGGCTCTACTGAAACCTAATGATCTTACCTTTGCTATGATATACTTAATTTGTCGGCGGGGGTACTTTTACGTGGTAAAATAAACATTTATAAAAAAAAGTGTGTAAAATCTGCATCATCACAACACATCAAATGAATAACATACCATAAGTTGTGTATACATGGCGTTACACGTCCAATAACGCATTCCATGTATCATATGTGCATATACTACCATGCGATGTCATCAGATAGTGATATATGTATGTCAGTGGATACCAACTTAGCTGAGATTAGCGCTAGTGGTTGGATTTTATTACAATTTTACCAATAGTTATAAAGTGGTATATGGTACCAATGGGATGATATCAGACGCTACCCTCTTGGTAGATTAATGTTCATATACATATAAAAGCGTGATGTATTCATTGGGCCGGTATTTTAAGCTTGTGGTGGTGCACTTTTATATATTGATACGATGGCTGGTTATTTAGTGTTGATTTATAGTGTATATTGGTATAGGAGGCCGTCTATCCACCATACAACATCAATATTGGTTAAAGAAGAGTTATTTGGCATTAGGTAAAGTGTATTGATGCATTAGTGTCGGTTATTAGACATAACAACAAAGTTGTGATGAGTTAGTAAATGTGGGTAGATTAGGTGGATTTTTAGTGAAAATATCAATCTACTACCACATCCATCAATACACGGAATAAACGAATACAAACACAATACATGTCGTCACAAGAGACCAAACAATGAGTAAGTTGTGTATAATATGTTATATATTGCTTATTCTTCTAACACTTCTAATTCCTCTCCCTCCTCCTCTTCAACTGTAGAATCACCATAATCAACAACAACTTCCTCTTCAACATCATGAGGATCAGCAGTGGAGGCCTCCTTCAACTTCTTGAGGTAATGTTGTCGGATGATACCACCTGTGGCTGCGTTGAAGATGGCTTTGGTCTTCTTCCATTTGTTCTCCAATTCTTGCTTAAGCTTCGTCAACTTTTTGGACTGATCAGCCTTCACAAACTCCGCCAAGGCATCTTCATATGTCATACCCGACACATCAACCTCATTGAGTGTATTGGGTGTCTTCTTCTTCGCAATATCCTTGATTAGAGCAAGATGTGGACCAATAACACCTCCCTTGGCAGCAGATGCTGTCAAATCTTTCTTTGGTACCCGGACTCGGTTATTCTTCTTCTCCATCCACAACTTCTCCGTGTCCAAACATGGCAAGACCTTCTCAATCTCTTCATAGAAGTCATTTCCTCCATTAGCCATCGGGATACTTTTGAAGTGTGTTGTAGTTGCAACCTTCTCCAATATAAAATGGTAAGCACGCTGTTCTTTATTGTGCCATGTTTTATCATGTTCAGTTGTCGTTTGATCCGCCTTCTGCCTTGTTGTCTCTAAATCCATCATATCAACTCCTCTCCTACGCTTTGCACGGCCCTTCTCTTCACTTTTGACCTTCACAATAGACTCATACTCCTTCTCCTTCTGAGTAGTACCAATCTCCTTCAGTGCTCGGATTAATATCTCCTTTCGGAGTTTGTTTGGAAGAGCCTCAATCTCGTGAGTCAAGTACCTCTGTGAACTTGTACACAACTGTTGACCTTGCTTTGCACATTTGGGTTTATCATCAAGATGTTTCACTTGTTTGTGTGCTGACTTCTTATCTCTCTTCTTCTTTGTCATATTCCGTCTCTCCTCTCTATCTTGGTGCTCTTTGTCCATGAGATAGCGCAGTTTGGCGTCAAGAAACTCCAATGGTGTTTGGGAGTCGTAGAAGGATCGGACAAAGCCGTGCAACAACTCAATGATACGCGAGTTGGACGAGCTGTATCCAAAGGCAGAATGCAAGGCGTCGAATATGATTGGATATTTCTTCTTGAAGTCATCAAGTCGGCCCTTCTCTGAGTTTGTTGATGGTGTCTCCTGCTTGCTCAACTGAATCAACTCGTCCCTCACAATGAGTCGGGCTAAGCCAAACTGTCTGAAGAAGTGAGCAACCTTCTTTGCTTGTGGTAACAAATGAGCAAAGTATACATCTGACTCTTTATCAATGTTGAGTGGCGGAAAATCTTCAATGTCCATATCATCATCATACTCGTCAGTATATACATTCTCACTTTCATTTATGTCAAACTCCGCCTCCTCAAGACAGCCAAGGATAGCACGGAGTACCTTTGGTCCTTCAGTTGGATGTGTCAAGAGAAGGAAGATGAGTGGGGCGTCAAGCATCAGTTCCATGTTCTTTGATATCTTCTCAAGTGCACAGTCAACGGCGGCTTGGAGCTGCTCTTTCTTCATTGCCTTCATGTCTTCGTTCTCCAAAGCTTCAATCAACTCGGCTGTCTGGGGGAAGCGACTGGCTGGGTTCTCTACAGCACTTAGCCAGAAGGGGACGATGAAATCAAACAAGAGGAAGTGTAACTCCATCGTGATGAAGCCGGATCTACGACCAAACTCTCCCGAGGTTGCATGCTCACCGTGGGTAATGTCGAAGTATTGTGTCACAAGCTCCATCTCAAATGTCAAAGAGATAAGAATACTCTTACTCTGAGACATGATTGCAACGGCCTCAGCTACTTCTTTCATCCACTGAGAGTCTGCACCCGTAAGAGTACCACCATACCATTGCATCTTCCTTGCCCATTCGGTGATAAGGTTAGTATTACCATTTGGACTTGGAAGTGTGACATTCATTGCCTCCAAAATTCTCATTGCATATAACCCATTCACTCTCCAACGCTGTTTACGCTCTCTAACAGTCTTGAGGATGTACTTCAACAAGTTGGAATGATTCTCTTTGAGATAGTCATGGTGCTCTCGAATTACATCGTCCATCAATTGCTGGGAGAAGGTTGGATTAACAGAGTGGATATCATGGATATGTTCTAAGAAAGTCATTGGATGGAACTGTCTCAAGTTATTCCTCTCTGGTAAGCCTGAAAATGCGACACTGGCGCTGTTCACAGCAACATTGTCGGCATGGAAACCGTCTGGGATGAGTACTTCCTGTCTCTTTACACCATAAAAGTAGGAGTGGTTGGGGACGGCAGATTCGTTTTCTTCCTCGGTATCCCCCATCTCGGTATCCTCAAGGCGAGCATTTTCTTCTTCAGTGGCTTTACTATCAAGCTCATCCATTAGTTTGTCGAACGTTTCATGAATCTCTTTGTGTGCAGATGAGGCTCCATCAACAGTAGCACCGCCAATGAATGGAAGGACTGCTTCATCTACACTCTCCTTCAACACATGTAAATTGAGATCCGAGTTCCCTTCGGCATCAGCAGAAGCGGCTTTTCCTGATGTCATAACGACATACTTTGGCCTGCCATCCTCGTACACCCCGGAACGAATCACACCATGGCGTTTATCATGTTTGGCAAATACAGAATCGTCGGATACAAAGTAATACAATACTGGGAATCCATACTCTGACTTCTTAGAGCCAAATGTCTTCTTGTCAAGTTCGTCTCTATCATGACGATCGATTTTGTCCAATGCTGGCATCCACAACCGAAGAGAGGCAGTACTCGGGAACTCTTCTTCACTAAGAGGTCTACCAAGGTGTAACACCGCAGTGCAATTTAACAAGCCGATGATTTTAGTCATTGATATCCCATAACATATAATAATGTGACGCAAGATGTGAGCTATCTCATGAGTTAGAGACAGTTGGCTGTTGGACTTGTTAATGGTACGTAACGGCCGAGGTAAGGTTTCACCATTTTGTATTCGAGTATGTGTACTGATCCATTCAAGTATAAGTTGATCCTTCTTGATGTGTGTCAATCCTTTAACACGTGTCATACCCTCGTTGATATAATCTTTCAACTGATCAAACTTTCTCGCTCTACCTCCTAAATCAGATATGGACTCGAGTGCATCATACTCCTGACGGGAAAGGATTTTGCCTCCTAGTGATGATATTTTGGCATTGGCAATAGGCCTACGATTGTTACCGATACATACCTCTCGAGCAGCAACCTCCAATGATGCAACACGGATATACTCGTCTGAATCATCATCCCAACTTTTCTTCATGTTACCAAGTTGCATCTCTTCCTGAATACGTGTCTTAACTTTGGCAGCCTCTTCTTTGGCTTTAGCAGCGGCGACAGCAGCTGGATCAATAGTTGGAATGGTTGCCAAACTATTAGTAGGCTCGGTGTCACCTCTTCCATGTAGGCGGTGGCGGCGATGTTGGGTACCAGTAACATTAGCAGCTCCTCCGGCAG
>Ga0214477_100390_pt1 | contig 30631 bp, 21 predicted proteins | sample M1_20Mar14CPVII9_FD_165058 | JGI IMG/M metagenome (GOLD analysis project Ga0214477, IMG submission 165058) | Marine eukaryotic communities from Monterey Bay, California, United States - M1_20Mar14CPVII9sort6BwellC16 | ecosystem: Environmental > Aquatic > Marine > Unclassified | place: USA... | reverse complement strand
TGTTTCCTCATATGGCTCTCGTTGTTTTGTTTGTATAGAAGGTGTTGTATATTGTTGCACAAGTGGAGGTTTGTTTGGATCCTTCTTTTTCTTCTCATTAGCATCCATTTGTCTTTCACACGGGGTCGTAGCAAATGATAATATAGTAGGATCTCTTTCCCACATTTGAGTCTTTTCATACTCCTCTCTATCATCATCATCACCATCGTCGTCATCATCATCTGGATGTGTATGCTGCGCCATCGATAGAATATTAGGATCTTTTTCCCACATTTGAGTCTTTTCGTAATCCTCTCTATCATCATCATCATTATCATTATCATCTGGATTGGTATTCTGCCTACGGAATTGCGTGGCTAAACAGAGCTTGGCCTTCTTTCTTCCAGTATTCCTTTGCTTTTGTGGTGGTTTCTTTGGAATTGGCAATTCTGTTTCATCTTCCTCACTATCCTCTGAAGATGATGAATCTTCATCATTCATATATTGCTTGTTTTTCACAACACGGACGGGTATATTAGATTTGCTAATCTTCCTTTGCCTTTGTGGTATACTCTTTTCAGGAGGTAATTCAGTCTCTTCGTCATCATCACTATCAGATGATTCCACATCATCATCTTTCTGGTTTGTTTTATTTGTGGATGGTTTCATAATTCTACAAAACTCTTCTTCACTATCATCATCTTCCATCAGTAATTCGTCGTCAACCCCCTTTTTCTTGGGTAAATCATCACATATTGTAACTTTTTTGTTGGTGCAGGCTGAACCTTTCATTGAACCATCCAATTCAACACCCCTCATTTGACGTAACATACCCAGTAATGCACCCATTTGTTCAATACTTTCTGCATTGCATAAGTTGTTTGTAAATTGCAATTGGAAGTTACATGTCTGGTCTTTACTCTTAGCCCCATCTTCTGTTATATTTGAGTGTTTGTTTGGTGCACCGATTGTTGTTGAGGATGAAGAAGTGGTAACAATAGCTGGCCGGGGTTCAAGACTGGTAGATCCTTGACATATCGGACAATCTATAGATTTATCCCAACAATCTTGACAAAAGAGATGCCCACAAGATGTTGTTAATAGTTGTCCATGGTAATAATCAGTAGCAGTAATTGTATTGTTGTCATTTGTAATTGCTGGTGCATGTGATGTGTTTATTGGAGTTGATACTTGACAGATAGAACTACCGTATGGACTACGCCCACATGATTCACAGGATGATAATCCCTTGAATGTAGAGACTATCTCTGCAAGGTTAGGCATACTGATGGACTAATAGTTCGACATAATACTTCACCAACTAACACTGACTCTCTATCTCTGAGAGCTCATACTCACATGACTAATCTGCAGTGAAGGATACCAATCTTAAACTCTCATAAAAAACTCGGATAAATCGATACTCGATGCAACAGTGGCGAATGGAATATAAGGAATAGATAAGGATCAGTACTTGCAGTTATCGCATTCAGTATTATATCCATTCAGTAGGTAGTATTTGAATATAAATTGTAATTTTAGTGGTTCAGTGGTAGAAATATTGAGAGTACAAATAGAATAAGTCGGTGCACCTTTGCAATCCCTTACAAACAAACAATACCAATTCCTGCCCCCACATACAATCCATCCATATCTATATTTACATACATTGATTAAAATCATCTAGTATCAGAGAGCAGATATTATTATCCATATGGCATTCCTTAAAAGTCGTCGCAAAACAAAGCTTAAGCTCAAAGAGGCTGAAGAACAAATAAAATCACTCAATAATGAAGTTAAGTCATTGCAACAGAGTAATACACAATTGCAAAAGGAACTAGCTTTGTCTAGAGACAAGGTTGATGAGTTAGCTGCCAAACCTCATGAGTCTATATCGGAAAAGAGTGTTGTATGTAATGATGGTGGTGAAGATAGTAGTACAATGGTAGAGGTTGATAAAGAGGACGTTCAAGATCACACAAACATTACTGATAATAACCAAGACGAGGAGTTACAAGATATTGTAAATAACACTTATAACAACCAAGATGAAAATGAAAAGCTTTCTGTTTCGTTTGCAGCTGCAGACGAATCAGACGAAGAGAAGCTACTACAACTGCTTCCAAAAACTAACAATACAAACTCTGATCAAGAGCCTGACATACCACAAACAAATGAAGAGCTACAGGCAAAGGTAATATCCTTAACCCAAGAAGTTGATAAGTTGTCAACATTATTAGCCAAGGAAAAGGGGAAGTCAACAAGAAGAAGAGATGAAGCAAAAGAACGTCGGCAACGATTTAAAGATAAGCTTTCTAATATGAATGAGAGATTGAAGGAAGATTTTGGAGATGAACAGGTAGATGTTGATGAAGAAAGTATGGACGAGAAAGAGAACAAAGAACAGCAGAAATGTTGAAAAGACGGGCCATACAATATCAAAAACTTGATTAATAATGAAATATTGGTACAGTTAGTATATATGTTAATGAAGCCGATTATCCCGAACCTTTGAAGTGATTGCAACCCTCATATTGTTAGCATAATCCAAGTACAAGCCAGCAGTGTAATTGACCATGCTTTCGCCACACTAGAGCTATTTTCCAAATCTTCTTCTATTAATTCCTCTTGGTCTATATCTTCATTTTCCTTCTGTGAAAACATTCCTAATGATATGCCACCGACATGATTAAATTCCTTCTTAAATCTTTCATATTCTTGACCTTCAGCCGATATGTGACTTCTTCGTACATGCATCAAACTTGAATTGATATCCTCTTCTACTTCATCTGCAGTAGAGTAACCTTCTGCTATCATGTGATCCATTTCATGATGACGAAATGATATCTGGCCATCAATCAAATCTGGAGATATACCATTGTCTTGAGGAGGAGGTAATGATATAGTGTTCTCAGCAGACATTTTCACATGACCTTCAAAATGGGGGATTTCATTTTCTTCCGACTCTTTGTTGTGCACATCGGCGTAGTGGGTAGCTCCTATCTCTGGCGGTGAGACATCTTCAGGGATATTCTCGCCGACTGCATAGTTTTGAAATGACTCTTCTTCTTGTTGTTGTGGTGGAAATGGTGGCTCTTCATCAGGTATTGACTCTATTATATCATCGTCAGGTCCAGGTGGTACAACGGTGATGATCAACTCAGCTGTTACTCGTGCCGTTGGAGATGAGGTAGTAGCCTCATTCGTTACAGCAACTGAGGGAGGATTCGTTTGGCTTGCAGTTGGCTCGGTGCTTGTAGGACTATCAGTTATAGAGGACATAGGAGCTGCTGTTGGCTCGGAGCTTGCATCAAATAGTGTGGGCAGTGGAGTGGATATCACAGATGTAGGTGCAGTTGTATTGGCACCACCTGTCAAGCTTGGAGTTGGAACGGGAGATGGTGTACTTTCTCCACTTACACTCTCTGACGGTGCAAAGCTTGATACTTCAGAGGAACCAGCCAATGTGGGTGCATTTGAACTTGTTATATTCGTCACGCTTGGCGTCGGTACAGGTGACGAAGTCGTCGTATTAAACCCTGATACCGTTCCACCCTCGGTTGGAGATAAAGATACGCTTGATGATTCCCCACTGGATCCAGTCATTGTGGGGGATGAGCTTTCATTGAAAGTAGTGGGAGCATCTGTTCCCGATGCGTCGTATGTATAATATGGAGCACCCGTGCCATAGAAAGTAGGAGATGAGCTACCATCTCCCAAACTTGGACTCATCGTTGGCCATTTGTAGCTGTAGTCATCATCTCCTCCTACTGCAAATGTCGTTGGGGAATATGTCCCAAAATCTGGGAGAGATAATGTTGGATATAGAGTTGGGGAAGCACTACTGTTGGTATCCCCTGATATTATCGTAGTAGTGCCATTGACATCTTCTATTATCGTAGTAGTGCCATTGGGAGTTGACAATAAAGTATTGTTGTTAGTTCCTCCCGGAGTGGGCGACAATGTCCCATTACTCGCTGATTCCTCCTCAAATGGAGTTGGAATAAATGACGAACCAACTTCGGAAGATACACTTGGAGAAGGGGCAAGAGTTCCGTTGCCTATTATATCATCTTGAGATACAGGAGTAGGAACATTGCTATTTATTTCCCCCTCCCCTAATATAGATGTTGGGATAGACGATGACCCTAAAGAAGTAGGGGAGGAAGATGACAAGCCTTCGGTTGAGTTGTTTGATGTGGGGAAATTTATTATAGTAGGTGAATATGTCGGCGATGTATTATCGTCATTTTTTGTGGGGGATAAAGAATTAGAAGAACCTCCTTGTGTTGTGCTTGAAGTCGGGGGAGATGATTCTTCTCCGATATTGTATGTTGAATTTGTTATTGCAGTGGATATTATAGATGGAGAAAGTGATGTATCTAAACCTTCTTGAGGTGATATAGATGGGGCAGTGGTGTAATTATTAGACGTAGCAGAGGATGATGTACCAATTGTTGTGGGAGGGTATGTGGGAGATGAGAATGTTTGTGTCGTCGACGTCGTTGCTGAAGATGGTACTGGAGTTGTTTGAGCGTGGACCTAATATCGAGGGTATCCGATATTTATTTATGCAGTGATAAAGATATGTGTATGTTAGGTACATGATGTAGATATTATACAGCAAAGACAAACTATATATATCAGATAACAAATAAATCTTACCGTACTCAATAACAATGACCCTGTGATTGTGAGGATTGTTTGGAATTTTATTGGCGGAGCCATGTTAATATTGATACGTTTTTATTGCAATGCAAATTCTGCTATATTTCTGTTTAATAACAGTAGGCGGCCTCCTCCTTCTCTACTTCACGTACTATTCAGACACCAAATAGTATAGTAGCATGGTGGTAGCGGTGTATAGAGGGCTGAGGCAATGCAAGTTGAGTACCGTTAACCTGTGAGGAGATTTCGTATCTTGCGGTATCTTTATACTCTCATAATTTTCAATTTTCAAGTTGCAATTTCTCCAGTGTGTTAGTTGTAGGTAGATGTATTGTTGGTTGCTTATGTAGTGTTGCTTTACCTCTAGGATATATTAATTGCAAGAAGATTAGAACACTGGAGTAACCGACAAATAGAAAAATGTCCACATCAATACTTTGCCGAGGGATTTTAAGGAAGACAACAGCCAAGTCTTATGCAAACCACTCATTAGCAACAACTTTGTTATCGAGTTTCTCATCAGTTGCTTCGGGATCAAGTTTAGATAGAAGACATGACTGCAATGGTTACAGTAGTAATTTACTTACTCCATCCTCAATAATAACAACACCACGACGTACCATCCTATCATCATCATCCTTTTCATCGTTGCCTCCTGAAGAGGAAAAAGAAGAAAAATCTCGTGTAGATTCATTAACAACATATCAAAAAGAGATAGAATTACGAAAATTAGACCAGCAACTATCAAGATTGAATACATTACGTGCAATTAATACAGGTGAACTATATACATTTCGTGGCAAGTTTAAAATGCTGAGTAGAGATTATGGTATGGGTAAGTAAGAAGGATAGGTGTTTTGTTATTTGTTTTAGTGTTTGTGTGATGAGAAAGAGATATATACTCATATACTCGTCATCCTATTCTCACTCCTATTACAAGGATTTCTTGCATGGTATTGGACATGTTGGTTTGGAACTGCTGGGCTAAGTTATTTAGCGATAGAAGTGGGTGGTGTTGATCCAATTATGGTAGCACACAAGATTGAATCTTTTCTGGGATGGGAATATGATGCCATTGCTGGGAGGGTCGATCCACAAATTGGGATGGTCGGCCTTGTTGTTGCTGTTAATGAGTGTTTGGAGCCACTGAGGTTGCCATTTGTGGTTCTTACAACCAAACCGGTAGTTAACTTCTTTACAAAGAAATAATAGATTGGAATGTTATTGATGATATGATGAGCGACACATTACAAACTGGATAGAGAGTGTGTTGAGTTTGATTCCATAGACAGAAGTTGAGATATTGTTGCTTTCAAATAATGTGTCACTAAATCCTTATCACAACAGACTTCTTGTTGTTGATTGTGTTTTCATCTATTGATGCATCAAAATATCACATCATATATTCGGAGAAGGACTATTTTCGTTTCCATTATCACTCCTTCTCAATCCTCTAAACCAACCAAACCAACCTCTTCTTTGGCCATTTGTTTCTATATCTCCATCACTACTACTACCACCACCTCGAGAAGTACCTAATTGTTTCAGTTGATTCAAATATTCTTCTCTCCCCTTCTCTCTTTTGCTCGCCATGCGCTTTTCCCATTCTATTTCCTCATCTCTTTGTTTCTTTAATGATTCATATTCATCTTTTAAATTTGTTTTAGGCTGTTGTTTGTACAATATTTAAGTGTATGTTAGCATACTTTATTGCAGAACAAGACATACGTGGCACATTAAATATACAATTATGCATACACATAACTCACATTTGATGGGTACTTCATGAATTGAAAATAGTCTGCAGACCTACAAATATATAAATGATATAGTAAATGATGAGTTTGTATACACCGTATTGTATGTGAAAGACAATAAATAAGCTACAACAATAAATTACTCATACCACTCACCATTTTTGTACTGACGGTTCATTGAAGGCGAGACTTGCACCAATCGGTATCAAAAGGTACACCGCAAACTTCTGCGCCTCAAGTTTCATTCCAGCACGCCCTAACACCATCTTATTGCAATTTGCAAACAGAGAATACCTAAAGTAAGAAGTGATTATGCCATGAGAATGTGAAGGATACCGGACTGTTGCTAAATACGCGTAAACTGGATGCAGTGGCAAATTTACCGAAGTGGGAGAACAATTGGAGTATGGTTGTACCTTATATATCACCAATTAGTAATAATTGCAAATAATCTACAGCAATAGGCGGGAACTGTTTTTGTTGCTCATCAAGTGGTAGTGGTCTTGGGACGCCAAACAAATTTGCTTGCATGTATTGCAGCAAATTTGCGATAGAGGTATTGTTGTACCATATTTATTGTATCAGATTGTATCGGAGATTATTGAGTTTGGGGAGTTGAGTTCATTTGCAATCATTGCTAATAGCAGTTTATTGTTTGTGTATAAGTTTGGTGGCGATTGGAGATTGGAAATAGCATACACAAACTTGATATTAAAGAAGTATGCCAGCCTACCGTCGGGTTGCACAATCAGATCAAAATAATGTTAGTAACAGATCTTTAGAGGATGATGCAGCAATAACAAATATAAACACCACCACAAGAAGTAGATCAGAACGAATTGCAGATAAGATTCATGCTCGTAAGTACCCTAACTTATATTTTATATCGTTTTTTTTTCTTGTACTCACAAAACTCTTCCACATATGACAAATGGATTGAACAATCAATAATACTATAGTGGTATGGGTAGTGGTAGCATACGCAATAACAGTGTATACAAAGTTATTTCGTACAATAATAACAGATGAACGTATATTACGACCTACACTATATTCAGCTACATCATTATTTACAATAAACGGTATATTGATTGTATATCTGACTGTCTATTTGCCATTCAAGTTTCCAACATCAAATATACACAAAGTAAAGGCATCATCACCTCAGTTCTGGGAAGCATATTGTCCAAATATTATTCCAATGATGACAGTATGTGGTATACTAGGTTCATTTCTGTTAGTGAGAGCTTGTTATCCAGTGTGGGGGTTTCTAACTCCGCTCATATTGGGTGTTGTGGCTCTTGGATTATTCTTCTCTTTGCACTTCATTCCGTGGTTTTGATACCTGGTCGAATAGAGATGTGTTATATGATTGGCAAGAGACTGAGAGACAGCGACTATTTGCAACAACTTTGGAGTGATAAATTTGAGTCGGTATCATTAGAACTTCAATGAGATGATCATCATTACATATAGTTGGAAATACTAGTCTACATGACATCCCATCTTTCGCTTCTTTATCACACTTAACATATACACAGCCAATATCATACTCAATAACATCTACCCTGACACAACGAACAATCACTTGGACATATTGGACAGTCTACACCTAACTCAACTAACTCATAGTATCCTTTGTTCACATCTAGGTCACATATAACATTTGCAACCGGCTGAGTGAGCTTATTGTTCTGAACTCGTATCGTCAACATACTCACTTTCTGATCCTCATCGATATTGTATGGGATCATACCTTCGAGGTCTGTTGGATACCGCAATTGAAAGGTAGATATATCGTCAGCATAAGAAGAGTTTCATGTATACACTCGTCACACATACACAAGTTATACATGCTCATACTTACCATTGTCATTCAAAAACAATCCCTTCATCTTCTTGATTTGCATCAAACTGCCCGGTATAGTTCCTGTTAACATATTATCATTCATATACAATAGTCGTAGTGTGCTGTAATTCTCTTGTGATATATCTTCTGGTATCGTGCCATAAAACCCATTCTTTGAAAAGTCTAACATGAAGGCATTTCGAAGTTTCATACCAGGATGAATGACACCCGTCAATTTATTATCGTATACACTAAAGAATCTCCAATCATTTGGACGGTTGTTGCCAATATTGGCAGGCAAAACACCCGTGAATAAGTTCTGACCAAGATAGATTTGCTCGGCTAAATTGAGATTATCAATGTTCGATGAGATTGTACCCGTAAGCTTATTATTGTTCAAGTATAAATGTCGTAGCTCGCTTAAGCCATAAACAGCATCGGGCACAGTCCCTTCAATTTCATTATCACTCAAATCCAATGTCTTTACATATGGTAAAAAATGTATCTCCTTCTCGGGAATACTTCCGGTCAAATTCATATTGCTCAAGTCAATTTCGGTAACATGGACCATTTCACTAGTATAATTGAATGCACATCGTACGCCATCCCATCCACAAACGTCCTTACGTTCAGTCCATAAGTCATACACACCCGCCGGGTGCATATATGCATAACTAGTCCGTGCCTTTGTTAAACTGAAGAATAATACTGCAGTGGCATACTGTTCAAAGAATTCATATAACTTGGAACTTGGATTACCTTCATAATATAACCAATGGAAGGCTAAACTTTGTGCACTTGACGTTGTATCTAATAGTGAGGATGATCCTGAGACATATATTGCAGCCTTTTTCATTTCAAAGTATCGTTCTGGCATGGTGGGTGGAGATGACGGGGAGATTGTTGGACTTGATGTTGTTGGTGATAAACTAGGTGATTGTGTCACTGGTGAGGTTGAAGGAGACTTGGTCGTCGGTGACAAACTTGGTGACGGAGTAACAGGACTATCAGTTTCCTCAATCCATGTAGGCTCGGCTGTTACTGGGCTATCCGTTGGCATAAGTGTAGGATACTCCTCTAACCAAGTTGGACTAAAGGTAGGCCAATCCGTCTCATTATCTAGGGCAGTAGTAGTTGTATCAAATTCTGACACACGAGGTTCTCGACTACCCATTGCATAGTCTGGACCGACTAGAGATCCACTTCCTTCATTGACTCCTTCATTCTTATCACCACCCATGGCAGCAGATACGATAATAGTAACAAAGATAACCAATACAATCAATGATATAGGTTTCCATTCCTCTTTTAGATATTGTTTTAGCCATTCAACCTTGTTCTTCCATGGACTATCATCACTTCTTCTCTTGGGAGTAGTACTTTTATCACCATTACTGATGTCTTCACTTCCATATGGATTAATCGGTGCAAAGCTCGAATCATCAATATGTCCATCAATATTAACACTACAACTCCCTGATGAGGCTATCGATACCGCATCAGCTTGTAATGCGGCTAGTAAGTGATTATCAGGATGTTGTTGCGACTTCTTGTTCTTACTCTTACCAGAACTTCGACTTGGTCCGCCCCCTATTGTTGAGGATGTTGTTGACTTGTTATCTTCCAATACACTGGCTACATACTTGTCAATGGCACGTCCCCATGCTTTATTACTACGATCCAATTCTGTTGGTGACGATGATAACTCACTGCTACTTCCCTTGCCATGGCTGCCAGTAGACGTTGTTGCAGCTGCAGGCACACTAAAGTCATTTAGTAAGTCTTCACATCCAGATAGGATATCATTCACCTTTTGGTTTGATGATGATGGCATTTTGCAAAATTTATGTTATGTGATTTTATATTGTGCACAACTTGTGTCTTATATTATTGGTTGCAACTTCCTCGCTGGATATACTACTATATAATTGCACTGGTATATCTATCAATTGGCAAGGCTTCACTCTCTAATATATAACTTCTCTAGCGCCTTAGTTGCGAGGTAGAGCTTTGAGGGGCGTGTTTTTGACTTTGACTGACATTTATGTGAGTATCAAAAAATTCAAGTAACTATTTCGTGAGTAGATCATAACACTAGCTTAACCTCTGCAACAACCACTATCTAAGTGACACCGCTCACAAGCATATCCAACTCTACTAATACCCTCCATCCAGTCGCGAAACTATGCCGGGGAAAGCACTTTCAGTATTGATACTAATTGCAGCCGCCGTCGCGGTGTTATCTGCTGATGACAGATCATCACGGGTGTTGATTGGAGATATCATAAAGGATGAGGTACGTTTATATTGTGGTAGGCTTGTTGTGCAGATTTATATGTCAAGTCACTAACTGAGATCTCTCTATGTTTATATATTGAAACAGAGTCTACGCGGATCATCATCATCGGCGTCATCAAACAATCATAACCACAATCGTAAACTTGACAATGTCGATATACTAGATGCAATGTTAAACAAAGAATTCTTTGACATTAATAAAGATGAATGTCTACAAGTAGTAAATGGAACATCCACATATACTAAATGTGATATACGACATTTCCCCTACTGTAATGGTGACAGGAAAGTCAGTGTTTGTATTGCTTTATAGTGTGAATTCATGATGTTTGATATGAAGTCTTGATTCGAACTTTGTTTGCATTTATGGCATGTTCTAACATATGATACTATATCCTCTCTCTTTCATCATCATGAATTGTCAAACGCGCATCTTCCAGGCCTAACATATGTTTCAACCGCATCAATCGTCAAGATTCATTTTGGCCAGATAAACATCCAAAATACTATATTGATTATAATCGTATACATTGTTATCCCGATCAGGTACATGATGTTGATTTTACATGCAGTAGTTGTAGTCCGGGAAGATGGTGTATACCGGAGGGTAGATGTATATTGGATGAAAATTTATATCATTGTTGGGCAGCTGAATAAATGAAGAGTAGATTTGTCTTCTTGTTGGGCTTATATTCAGCAAAGATCGGGATCCAGTTTGTATATGTAAATAGACGAATATTGTAGGATTGAGTAGAGATGAAGGGGATATGAAACAATTAAAAGCTAATTCTATGTATATTAGAGAGAAGGAGTCGGATGGAGAATAGACTGCGCATAATAACGATGAATTTATATATGTGTTCAACCAATGAAAGATGATTCTACTTCAGTTCACCTAGTTTCACGGAGGCCGCTCTGGCAATCTTGCTCCAATCAAATTCTTCCAAAGAAATGACTAGACAATGCCCATACTAAACTCATCAACCAAACAAATAAACCCCCTTGAAATAATATCTATATCCCCAAAGCAACAAATTCAAAACAAACCACCCACTCGCCAGTCATCGTTTGTCTCATACTCATCCCCAGTAACAAGTTGTGTCAATTTACCTCCACCAGACTTTGGATCATCAAATGTAACAGTAGGGCTTCCATCGTCCAACTCCTGAAGAAGATCAGACACTGTATTCTTGCCAGTACTACTTTTCTTTCCCTTGCCCTTGGACGATGCCTTCTTCTTTGTGGCAGCCTTCTTCTTCTGCTTGGGTGCTGCCTCTTCTTCAAAGTCACTCTCCTCTCCACTACTAGCTGGATCTTCTCCCTCTGATTCATCATCCTGATATGAAACTGCCTGTATTTTGTTTATAATATAGAAAGATAATATGTTAGTACACATGAACCAACTAAAAATAACACTTTATCGTAACATATCATCACAACCCATCATAATTTACCAGCATGCAATCAAACCAATACATACAATATACAGCTATAAAATCATGGCACCCCATTATATAAATAAACACCACACCACAATCCAAGTGATAATGAATTATAACAAAGACATGATTAAAATAATACCACACACCACACATACCTTTCGGCTACGGGTAGCACGTGTTGTCTTCTCCTTCTTTGTAGGTACACCCTCATCCTCGATCTCCTCATCGGATTCAATGTTGGGATTGTGTTTGCCTAATGCCTTCTTTGTTCCCTTGCCTTTTGCTTTGGTATTGTTGGTAGCACGTTTGGTTGTTTTAGCTTTGGAGGTTGCTCCTTTTCCGCCGCCATTTTTTGCAGCCTTTTTGGCCACCGGCTGTTTGGTGGTGGTAGCAGCCTTCTTGCCTTTGCCTGATGTACGTGTAGATCTTGCCATTTTGATTGTAATATCAAAGAAGAGATTGGATTGTAGTATCAAAGAAGAGAGAGATGAACTTTATGATGCTTAATGAAGTTAGAGAGAAAAAAATCTTCGAGTAAGTCCCGGCGGTTTGGACGAAGTATAGTAAGATACTATTAAGAAGAGCAAGTAGTAAGTATTAGTTGTCATGACGTGACAGGTAGGTGATGTAAACATATTATATCATACGTCTAAAATACATACATATATATGTCTGTATCTGTAACATATCATAAGGTATGTCTGGTCATAGCAGACTTCAGATAAGTAAATAAGTAGGTAAGGTGTATCATCATAAGGGGATAGAACATACATCACTTATGAATACTATAGTAAGTTGTTTAATATCTACTCTTCTTGTGTTTAGAACGTTTGTGCTTCTTCTTCTTTCTTCGTCTTCGATCCTCTTCATCAGAATCACTTCGTCGGTGACGTTTTCTCTCATCACTCTTACTCTTTCGTCTCTTCCGTCTGTGTTTGCTACTGCCCGAAGATTCACTGTCACTGTCGGTACTATCAGCTGCTGGCAGAAGATCATTATTATATTGATCTGCCGATCGAGGCTTGATATCGGCATTAGAAGAGCCGTTTGTTTGTGACAGATGACTCCGATCAACAGAAGCAGCGCTTTCCTTCTTGCTCTCCTTCTCGTCTTCTGCACGGGCGGTATCCAGATCATCCTCATCACTCTCATTGTCGTCATCTGATGAGATATCCATGTCAGACTCAGCGTTGAATATTGATTGAAACACAGCATCTGAAGGTCTTTCGGAAGGTGGCGCAATATCCTCTTGATCATCATCACCAAGAAAGTTATCCACTTGCATTCCACTGTCTGCAGTGGTCTTACTACCACTTGCGGGTGTTTTCGTGTTACTACTACCCACATCTGGTTGTTCTGCCATGATTGTTTGTCGGAAGTAGCTTTCTTCCTTGCTCTGTACCATTCCACCTTTGCCAGTTTCTGACATTCCTACAGTAGAAGGAGCGGTTATTCCCCATCGTTTGCATAAAAGACGAGTCGGTAACCATGTCGACACCTCCACAGTAACCCATTCTTCTTTATCCATATCTTGCTTGTTATTATTGTCATCTTTGACTTCACTTTCTGAAGCGTTAGTTGTAGTAGTAGTTGTTTCTGCTGCTGAAGTAAACCGATTCTTCATTGACTCTTTGACAGCATGAAAGTTCATTTCATTACCACCTCTTGAAAGCATTTTTCCATCTGGTGGCGGCGGTGGTTGCAAACGACTTGGTGGCAACTTCGGAACAGATGCTCGCGATGGTTGTTGTTCTTGTCGATGTTGTAAATCTAAACCCAAGCCTGAGTCCATGCCATCACCTCCGCTTTCTTTTATATCGCAATCTTCCTCTTTTGTGAATACATGATGTTTCAACACGTATCCTGAAGGCACTGTTGGTCCCTTCCATCGTTTGGGAGCAACAGACTTTGCTTGAGAGTCAGTGGAAGCAGCAAGTGTAAATCCCGACAATGGAGGTTTGCCATCCATTGTTGTTCTCTTCACAGCCGGACTTTCACCGATGCCCCAAGCACTCCATGCGTCAGCAGCAACTTTGCCACTACCTTCCACGCCCTTCGTTCCTCTCTCAGATGCTTTACTCTTTTTCTCTAAAATAGCTGGTTTACCAAACAATCCATTGTTATCGTCTTCGTCCTCTGATGCGACTGGCGAGTGTATTTCTGTTGTATATTCGCCGCCGTCACCATTATCTCCTCGTTCCTCTCCATCCTGATAGACATTGGCATCATCTTCATCATGTAATGCAAATCCAGAAGATGCCTTGGTACCAATAAAATCAGTATAATCACGATCTGCTGCATAGTGAGAACTCGACTGGTGGTGACTCATCATTCCTGGATCACTCATTTCATCCTCGCTGTCTTTATTAACATCAGACCTTCCTTTATCCCACAAGGCCTGTCGTCTATCTTTAAGATCATCTGTTGAGTATCTATTACTACCTCTTGCAGTATCATCTTCTGTTAAACGGCCTTGCTTTTTGGCCAGTTCTTGCCGTCTTTCATGGAACTTTCTGAATTCTGGAGCGTTTTTAAAGGGATCAAATCCAATACCATGTCTATTAACCTTGGGCGGAGGGATAGTAAGTACTTTACTCTTCTTCTTATCTTCCTTTGTTACATCAGTGGAATTCTTTGAATCATCAACATTTTGAATACTAGGAAGATATATTGCTCTTAGTCGTTTGGAAGCTAGCCATTTGGCTTCGTGCTTTCCATTTCCCAACTCCTTTACTTCATTCTTGTCGATACTATCAAGACCACCTACATGACCTGCTAGGGGTACAAAAGCCATGCCCAGCCTTGATCTATATCCCAGGACTCTCAATAAACGCCAACCAATGGATTCATTTGCAGATGTAGGTTGTATTCTATTACTACTACCTGCATTATCACCACACACTTGCGCTAGCTCATCTAATGCTGCATTTTGTCTCCTATTCGATTTACTTTTGTTTGCGGATTTTGCAGTATCATCATCTTGTGTATTGTTGTTAGTATTTGCAGAACTCTTCATTTGGTATGATTTACTAACTGAGACCGGTGCCATAAATTCAACTTCATCTTGTTCATCCATTATATCTGCAGCTGTCATCATTCTACCAACGCCATTACCATCATCTTCTTCTTCATCATCCTCTTCCCATGCAAATTGTTTTCCCCTTCTCCTCTTTTTCTTCTTCTTATCTTTCTTGGATGATGTAGATGATGATGCGCCAAGTATAACATCACCAACCATACTAAAGCTCTTACCACCATTTGATATACCGCCACTAACTACATGATTTTTAATCTCTTCATCAGTCCAACCTACTGACTTCCTTGCAAACCAAGAATGTTGATCTTTTCCATCTGGATTGTCACCACCAGAAGCATGACAGAGAGGTATATTCTTTCGTCTTCTAGCGGATGTTGCAGCAGTTCTAGTTTTGGTTGTTGTTCGTTTACTTGTGTATGATATAGTTGGTGGTGCATCATTATCTGACGACATACTGCTTTCTCTTTATTGCTATGGATGTGTTTTTTTATTTTTTGATGATAAAGCTAAGCTGACCGTTTGAACACTACAAGATTGTATGAACTTAGACCTTATGAACATTGATACACCTTCAACATTAAGATCTAAACAGATATGATAACGATCATACATAGTAGAAGAGTTTGTGGTACCTATGGTGTGTGTGTGCGTGGTGTTTAAAGTAGAGTAGTATGTTTAAAGGTATCCTTTATGAGAGTATAAAAAGAGATCGAGTGGTGCAGCTGGATTGATTGAGATCAATATTTATTGTACATCATCAACATTATTGGCCTTGGACAATCACAATAGATTTAGTTCCTTCTTCTTAGATATATTAGAATACCCTTGTTGGTCTTTGCAATTACTACCACCAATACTGAAACATGAGCCTACCGCCACGACAACATAATGATCAACAGCAGGCGTTTCTACGCCAGGCTGGTATATTACGTAAGAATTTGCAAGCATGGGATAATACACTACATTCTGCACATGGAGAAGATTGGCCTTCAATGTTAGGGAGATTGAATGCTGCTTTTGTAAGTGATTGATGTATTGATGTGTATGTTGTGTTATATAGGGATGCATATACTGAGATAATATGTTTGTACTCATATTTTGTTGATATAATGTTGTATGTCTTCATCTCATTCTTCATTTGGTCATATCATCATCATCATATTACACGCCGGCATACACGTCCATACTATTCATGAAAAATAAAACTCTTCGCAATAACCACAAAACCATCACTATAATAATAATATTATCAGAATCAAGCAGGAACTCTAGATCAAGGAATTGAGGATGCATCAGAACATTTCGTATATGTTCCTAAAAAGTGTACTGTTAATGCACAAGATGTTGCATTCTTCTTATCAACACGATTAGTTACTGCCGCCGGGGGTGTTGATACTGCTGGTGATAATACTAAAAATGGTGGTAAAGAAGATGGAGTAAAGGCAACAATGTGTGAAGGCGAAGATGACAAGTATTATGGCGGAGAAGATCCACCAACAAGATTGAGAAGATATGAGGGAAAGATGGCAGAAATTGCATCTGAATTTGAAGATGGGATGGTACGATTTTGATTGTGATCTCTCTCTCTGATAATGACACTATGCAGTCTAATTGATGAGTTGAAAAAAACACAATAACCAGCAAAGAGGAGGTGTGTGATCTCTATACCTCCGAACATTCTAGAAGAAAAGAGAAGGAGGGAGCTGTGCTGAATCAGTGCCAATCTATCCCCCAAAGAGAGAATATTCAGAAATTAGAAAGCTGGATTCGTTCCTCAAACGTAGTAGAAGGATAAAAATGAAGAATAGATGAGTAGACATTTTTCAGACAAGAACGTCTTTGCTAGTGGGAAGAAGACAATAAAGTATGTCATTAATAAAGATAATAATGCCACGTTAGTTCCTCCAACACTTTCCAACTCGCGATAAATCCTTTCGGAAATGTTACTAAGTCTCCTTCTTTTACTATCACTGCCACTCCAGTTGTTACAGGTGTAATTTCTAATGATCCCTTTATCATATAACTCAATTCCCCGTAAGGCATCTCTTTATCTGATACTAAATTACCTACGTTCCATTTTTCTTTATCGGAGGTTGTCCAAATGGGCCAATGTTTGACATCAAGTTCTAAAGTTTTATATATTCATGTTCACATCATAATATGGAGTAACATTTAGATAAAAGTGCACATCATATGCACATTACAATACTGCATATATCTCTTACCTATTTGCTCTGTGTCACTTGCTGCATGAACATCAAATGATGAAGACAAAATCTTTGGTCCTGATTTCCCTTCTTTATCGCCTCCTTGCTCGATGTATTTATCTTCCCAGCCATCAACTGCTGGATGATAGTCGAGACTCATTTTTCTTCTATTGCAATGATTGCAAATAAATGCGTTTGAACGACTAATACACACTGATAATAATGATATTATCAGTAGTATGAGAGGTTGTAATTGCCATATCCACATGATGATTAGATCTCTTTGCCTTGATAGCCATCACCAACCATACTCGCCAAAATAGGGATTTAGAAAGACGAATTACGATAAATTATACGAATGAAAAGGCCAAAATGTGTTAGTGAGATAACAGTGTGGTGATGTGCATATTAATCATCCAAGTAAACATTTGTAAGTAACAACTTGGGTCGATAATCACCTCCGGACTTTTAATATAATTGACACGGATATCAGCCTCTGACTTTTAATATCAATGCAGTAGCCCCTCAACATATCAGCCTCCAAACTTTAAACATCACATCATGAATATCAGTTCAGTATCCCCTCAACATAAGAAGGTATCACGCCGTGTACATCAAGATGATAATATTGTTGGTCTGCGGAAATTGGTAGATGAGGAGAGCCACAGTATGTACTTTATGACAAATCAAGATGAATTATTATTAAGAAAAACTACAGTATCATATGGTATTGTTGAGATATTACGGAGTGCTAAATTATCAGTACATAAAGCAACTGCTAAAGATCTTCAAGAAGCTTGTCATATTGATAATTTCGGTGTATGCCTTGCGGGCAAGTTTAACGATATCAAAGAAGATGCAGACAGGATCATGGGGGTAGAGATGAATACACCTCGTACTAGTTTGAAGATGATTACACCCTTCTTCACTAGGGGCGAGTGTTACGGAGACCAAAGCAAGAGTGAGTTTATTGTTGTTGTTGTTTTCATATCATGTGCATTATTGTTCCATCCAACTAATGTAGTTTTCATTGTAACATATTAGTTGTTGGAGAGTATATGGATGTAGAGATTAACCCACCATCTCTTGAAAGCAATATGAAACGAGAAGATGCTGGTAGTGTTACAACTTTCGATAATGCTGAGATGGATGCTGCAAAGATAATGATGAGTCGATTTGATAGCAATATTACCCAAGCAAAGAGGGGTGAAGATGAGGATGTTAATGGTGATGAAATGATGCTTTCTCATTCTGTTGGTTGTCTATTGTATGATATATTGGTGCAGGGGAATGAAACATATAATATTATGAACAACAGTGAACCTCCACACAAGAAAAGAAGAGGGAATTCGTTGTCAGATCTGGCATCAAATCTTGTGAGTGCAAGAAGTGATTTCTTTGCAAAATATATTCCTCTTCTCGAGTTGGGTTTCTCTTCTTGTCTTCATCTACTTATCGATGGTTTGATAAAGGTATGTATTATATATTTGCAGTTTGTGAACTTATACCATTATCTCATGACCATATTGTTGTGTCCCCACTGAATAATAGGGAAGAGTATCATTAGACACCGCCTCGGATGACCTGCACCTACTCGTACTTGATCCAAGAAGTTTCCTCTTTGAGAGATACAACCATTCTGAAGTATTGTCATCCTCAATCTCAAAGCCATCATTGCGAATAAGGACAAGTAAACTCTATGGTAGGGAGGAAGAGACTACATTTGTGACTGACAGTTTCTGTCGATGTTCCTATAGTGGCCAGTCCGAGGCCTTGCTTATAGGAGGTATCAGCGGAATTGGCAAGTCAAGATTAGTGAATACATTGGTGCCAATGGTCAGGCTCTGTGGAATTGTAGTAAGGAAGAAGTTTGATGTGTTGCTTAGTAACCCATCATCAATGGGTTTTGTGATATCAGCTTTTAACGACCTTTTTGTCAAGATCAAAAGGACTGCTACTCCAGCAGAGATGGGTAAAGTCCATACAAAGTTGGCATCTATTTTTGGTAGCAGCTTTGGATATGTTAAACAGGTTCTACCGAATATCTCTTTGCTCTTGGGATCACAACAGTCTACAATAACAGCAAAATCTCAAGAAGACAGTGCAATGAAAAACAGCAGTATTGCTTATATTCTACAACAAGTCTTGAAAGTTGTATCAAGTAAAGAAACGCCCGTTATGATGTTCTTTGTGAGTAGTATGTTTGGTTTGGTTACCTTTTTTGTCTGTTCTACTCTCAACTCATCTTGGCTGGTGTATAATATCTCTCAACCTACAATTAGGATGACCTACAATGGGCCGATAAAGTCACTTGTAATGTCATCTCAGACATTTTATCTTTCAACGGTACAAGCTGTGTCTTATTTGTTGGAGCCTATAGAAGTAATGAGGTAATAGGCAATCACCCCCTCCATGAGATGATTCATAAACTAAGTCATGGTGACGATATCAAGATCAAGAAACTTCATCTTGATGGTATCAGTAAGAAGGAACTCAATATGATGGTGTCAGATGCCCTGTGTATGCTACCAAGACACTGTGCAGAGCTCTCTGACTGTCTGTATAAGAAAACTGCTGGCTCGCCATTGTTTGCAATTGGTAGGTGTTGTTAACTGCCTGATACTATGACTGGTTAGCTTCAAGCTATAATCAACACAACTGCCCTTTATACCTCACTCACTTCTTGGTTGACTTGGGTTTCGTACCTGTAGAGCTGTTTGGGTCGTTGGTTGACCAAAATGTGTAGAGCTGTTTGGGTCGTTGGTTGACCAAAATGTGTTACGGTATGACACTGACAGGCGATGTTGGTCGTGTGATATTGAGACCAGTTGGCGACAAGGCTTTACTGATAAGATTTTGATCCTACTGAGTACGAGGTTGTCAAACTTACCAAGCTCCTTGCAGATTTGTCTAAAGGTTGCAAGTACCTTCGGTATAAGCTTATCAGAAGATGTAGTGACTTCTTTTGGTAAGACAAAAGAACATTCCTATGCTTATATGAGCTAGCTAATGATTGCTACATGATCATACCGCCACTGGCCTTCGTACAGGCAACGGATCGGCCCGAAACTGACTTAACGCAGTGGTCTGATATACTTCCTATATGAAGTGACACTCTACCCTCTCATCACTCAAGGAAATTCCCAAAGGAAATAACCTTTTCTTTAACGTCAAAAGCATTGACTGAATTTGCTATCATCTTGTTTCCGTTGTTACATCGTTCACGTTTAGCACACCCACATCGAATTCCTAACGGCCCTGTTCGGTTGATTTGAGATTCTGTCCTGTACATTGTACCTTTTTTGCACTTTTTCCCACTATCATCATTGTGTGTGATCTCGATAAGAGTGTTTGCTCTCTCCCATTTGGTGAATGCAGGCACATCCACACGAGGCGCTCTGAGAATCATACCGAGTAAATTTAACCTCCCTTCTGATTTCAGAACTGCAGCAATTTGTTTTCTACTAATACCTGGAACAGCCTTGTTGTTTAATTTTTGCTCTAGCCTTGCCTGGAGACTGTAGCTTTTTGTATATGGACTAGTATGTGATTCATACCCGGCCATTGCAAATGTGCCAATGATTGTACTATCGAACTCAGCCACTACTTGTTTCCGTTCATCTTCCTTCTTGGTTTTGAACTTGCTCTGAGAACGTTTCGTATTCTCAAGACTTATTTGTGTTGCTGATACTGTCTTTTTGCGAGCTTTGGCTAATGCATTGATATCAACATCCTCATCACGATTAGATGCGGCAGCAGCCCGAGACAAGTCAGCATGGTTGGTCTGAGCATGTTTGATATTATGAAGCTTTTCTCTTGTATGTGATACTGTCTTTTTGCGAGCTTTGGCTAATGCATTGATATCAACATCCTCGTCACGATTAGATGCGGCAGCAGCTCGAGACAAGTCAGCATGGTTGGTCTGAGCATGTTTGATATTATGAAGCTTTTCTCTTGTATGTGATACTGTCTTTTTGCGAGCTTTGGCTAATGCATTGATATCAACATCCTCGTCACGATTAGATGCGGCAGCAGCTCGAGACAAATCAGTCATGTTGTTCTGATTGCGTCGCTGTGTATTCACACGTTGAACAAGGGACTCTATTTTCATTTTCAGTCCAAGTTTAGTGGCTTCGGCACTCAAGTCAATATCCTCGCCATTGTTCATCCTGGCTGCAAGCTGACTGATAGCACCACTCAAGCAAGTCAATCTGGATGCTTCCTCGTCATTCATGCCGTCAGGGAGGGGCTCATCGTCACCCATCAGAATCTTCTTTCCATGATTGGAAAGATTCTTCTTAATCACAGCCTTGCTCCTCTTGATCTTCGAGTTCCTGTTACTACTATTATTGAAGAACGTGTCGATTGTTCGTTGGGAGTTGGATCCGCTCAAGGAGTTCGTGCCCGTTCCAATATTCTCAACCGAAGTGAAGTCATCAATAACCATTGGAAACTCATCATCATTTGCCAAGGCTTGGAACACTGGTCGGTACTGTGGACCGAAGTTGTGAAACATCAAGTAATAGTCATATGAAATAGCAGCAAGTCTATCCTCAAATGTCTTGCCCTTGACTCGTCTGTAATAAGCTAAGAGGGAAAGGTGGTAGTTGCAAGGGATGTATACCTTGAACTTGGATGGATCCAACAACTTTGCAATCAAGTCCCACCCCGTGGATGTTCCCATCATACCCAATAGACTTACACTACCTCCAATATCATGGTAGAAGTCGGCAAGGATGGTTGATAGAGAAGCAATTGCCGCAGCCTCTCCTTCCTTGATACGTCGACATGTACCTGGGCAATTCTCAATGGAGTTGAGTGTCAAACGAACTATGCGGTCACCAGTTGTCACATCAGCGTGTGCCTTGGTAATTCGGTTGTGAACGGCAACTGTTGGACAGTCTTTTGGATCAAAGCCAGCAGGATAATCACCGTCCAATGCACAGCTGACTTGAGTGGGTCCATAGACACCAGCTTTTACGGCACATTGCAGAAGAAATATGTGGCATTCCTCTGCACTTTTCGCGTTTTGAATCATCTTGTATACATGTTTGTATACCTTCGGACCAAGTTGATTGAAAGCTTGACTGCCGGGGAAGAACAATTGGTCAAGCTCCTTTAGATACTTGCTCTTGATGGCTTCGAGTTCAGACCCCGTTGGTGCTGTAGTGCCAAGTCCTTGGAAACAACGCACCCTACGAGACGAGATTTCACTTGAAATACTGCCAGGGGTATAACTGTGCCACTTTCCATCAGCTTGTAATACTTTGACGGGTGAGGTTTGACTAAACTCTGATGGCAGATTGAGATCACTTGGTGATGCCACGGCTGGAGGAACGGGTGGATGGGGTGAACGAGCCCCATCTTCACTCTCATCATCATCTGACAACATGTCAATCATCTCTGATTGATTCCTCTTGTTACTCGAAACCTTACGTGCTGGCTTTTTCTTATCATCACTCTCATCATCTGACAACAATTCAATCACCTCATCAGATGCAGGCTGCTTCCTCTTGTTACCCGAATGACCACGTGCTGGCTGTTTCCTCTCGTCATCTGAGGAAGCATTTGGTTCCTCGCGTGGATGGCCACATATACTGCAATTGGAACGGCGAATTGCATTCAAGAGAGTACACTTCTGACATGACCATTCCGAGCCTTATTTTATGAATATGAAGGGAAAGAATGGGAAATTAGATACAAGGAACAAGCTTACTAATTAAAGACACAACATATACCACTTACTGTTTCCAAAAATGGGAAAGAAGTTTTTCCCACCTTCTGTCTTTTGTTTCTTACGGGGACTTTCACTATCTGAACCAGTAAGGTCAAAGAACTTTAAAAGGGGTTAAAAAGAATAAGTTAGGATTAGAATAAGGAATTTCATTACAATAAGGTATTTCATTACGAAAATAACCAGTGCACCATGTACGTAAAACTTACATCATTCGACCGTGCGTTATTCATCTCTTTAACGTATCGGGGTATTCTTCGGTCTACTCAAAGTTGTCTGTTTTAAAGAATGGGGTGAAAAGTGTTAGATTTAATTTAGAGTATAGATTGTGGTGAAAGATATGGTAACACGTGCACTGTCATTCCGAATAGATAAAACGTATCTTTCCTCTCGTATAGTTCATCCATATATACTCAACAATACGTGGCACCATTTTTATTAACCCCAATATAATTTCTCATCCCACCAACTACCGAAATATTATACCAAGTACACAACCCATAACACTTCGACTACGGACGATATGAACACATAAATTTTGTGTGTGTGTGAAAAAAGACGATTATACGATGGTCCAGCTATTCACACCCCGCCCCGGCCCCCATCGAATTAACACACACTCACCTTTTCTTTTCTATACCCCTTTGCAAATCTAATAACCAGGCAGCCACTATATACCATGTAAACGAGTTGCCAATGATTGCAATAAGCTAGCTCAAACATAAAATCCAAAACTAAAATATAGTGTTTGGATATGTAACGGCTAGATGGATACCTCTCTCGGACTGTGTTACATGTGATAATCAATTGACGACGATTGGTGTGCATTATAATTAAACCAACGACGGATTATATCCTCTATCGTTTATTGTATTGTCGATGATGAGATGTGTTGATAGAGTTTGTTGTTGATTAGGAAGAACATTATTATAGCAAGCAAAATAAACTGCATCGTGTAAAAAAGTTCGACAGCGGCTGTTGTAGGCGGCGGCGCTGCTGAGCATCACAAATGCATTGCAATTTGTTCTCATATTTGTAGTATAGACTGATGCGTCTGACGATAGGTTTTGGAGTTGCGGTATTGCAGTGTTGCAGATGATCGAAAGGTCATGCAATTCCAACATAAATTATTGAGTCTATGATCTTCTAATCAATCACTTCCGCAGACGTTCTGCGACGGCGTCATGCCGACGGCTATATAGAGCTACATCAAGAGTGAGGTAATGTATGGTTGTTGTTGTGTGTGTAGTACCAGTGTCGCCGCTGTAGAAGTTTGTTTGCTATGCATACATGTGTTGTAAAAAAAAATGATGCGTTGAGGTTTGAGACTTTGAGATCTTGCGGAAGATACCGGCGTCTATCTCCGTACCTTTCTCGCACACGAGAGAGACAAGTCCTAAACTTCCTGGAGCCAGATACTCTACTTCTGCCTGTGATATCCTGATAAGAATCATCATCTTCTGCTTCGTTATTAGCAGACTCGTCACTACTAGTAGCCAGTGGTTATATGGAAGAGTATTCTACTGGGGCTTATAAGTTTGTTCATGATTCAGTTCGTGAGGCGTCATACAACCTAATCAAGTCGGATGAACGAGATCAGTTTCACTGTAGTATTGGCATGAAACTACTGCAAGTCTATAATGCCGAAGGCCAAGAAGATGTGGATACGTCAATTCTATTTCCCATTGCCGATCAACTTTGTCATAATAATATGGAAGGTCGTTTCGATCTTGCAGAACTATTGAGCAAGGCTGCCAAGAAGGCAATGGCGACTAGTGACTTTGAGAGAGCGCAAAGATATCTCACACAGGCAAGAACACTAATCCCAGAAGATCAACTATGGGGTGATCACTACGACTTTTCAATGCAACTATATCTCTCTTTAGGTCAAGCAGCATTCTCTTCTGGTCATATTGAACTAGCAAAATCGTCATGGAATCAAGTTATTGAGAATGGAAGGTCCTTGGAAAGAAAGCTGGATGCATATTACCTCAGTCATCGTCTCCTACATCATCTTGGTCAAACCGAACAAGCCTACAAAGGATCTTTACAGATCCTCTCCAAACTTAAGGAAAGAATGCCAAGGGCTGGGTCTGTGGATCAACAAGATATGATTGCAACATTCAATAGGATTGAGGAGAAGATGAACAATAATGATACTTTGGTGTCTATGAAAGAAGTCAGTGATCAACATTACTATCGGTTACAGCAATTCTTATCTCAGGCTGCTTTTTTAGCATATTACAGAAGGGATAGTCTCCTACCTTACCTCATTGCTCGATTGGTCGAGATCTCTCTTGATCATGGAGTGTCTAAATACAGCGCCAACGGGTTCGCCTATGGAAGTTTTATGTTATCAATATATAAGAAAATGAGGCAAGCGAATCGGTATGGCAAAGTTGCCCTTGATCTCCTTGCGAGATTTGAGGATAGCAGTCAATTGATACATGTGTATTTATCTTACTATAATATGGCTTTGTTGGGGCCATTTTCGAGCCTATCCAATTGGCAGCTGAAAGACTTCATACTGGACTCGGTGTCGGTCAGTCTATTGGAGATGTAACGACTGCCCTCCTGAATGGACTAATGTACATACAAAAGTCTTTCATTGCCGGCAAAAATCTAAGTTCTCTATTGGAAGACGTCAACTCTCTGTTGAAACTTAGTCAGATACACAAGCATAAAAGGACGGTGGCTTATTTGTCTTCGTATCACCAGACAATATCTCAACTTATCAATAAAGAGTTTATTGAATCAAAGTTGGTAGATGAATGTATCGATGATCCTATGATGAAGCTTGAGGGATTTCAAGCATCTGTATATTTCCACCGTATTGTCGCTTCGTTTCTAGTTGGCCGTGAGTATGTGTGTGTGTGTATTAAATCTTTAAAATTGGCTGTATGCTGACTCTTGTGCTTCCTAAATATTGCGAATAGACAATACCCGAACATTGTACTTTGCTAAGAAATTAAAAACAGACCCGATCGCAATCAAACAGAGAGGCAAAACGCCCCCAACTCCTAAAGACATACTCTCATCCTTTTACTTTGGACTTGCTGCTATTCACAAAGTTAAGAGAGCTAAAGATAACGACTTGAAGAGAGGTGCAAGGGAAGTGATTACCATGCTCAAGGAGATGGCCAGTTATTCAGAGGAAAGTCCGCGTTAGTATTGTTTTTCATATAAATTCAAGTTTTCAATATGAAGTCTCGTTGTTTTGGTTACTTCATTTGAACTCGGTTTGCCTGTATATGATTGCCTTTACAAAGCACATGTACTAACATATGTTACTATCTCCTCTCTTTCGTCCTCGTGAATTGTGTAACGCACATCTTCCAGCACAACTTTCAGAACAAAGTACATATACTCCAAGCAGAGTATTTTTCACTCAATAAGAATGACGTCAAAGCAAGGGAGGAGTATACAGCAGCAATCGAAGCATCTCAAAAGTCCGGTTTTATTCACGAGGAAGGCATTTCCTGTGAGCTTGCAGGTGGACACTGTGAGAAGTTTAATAGGGATGATACAAAAGATGCTCTCAAGTACTATAAACAAGCAAAGGAGTGTTATGTGAAGTGGGGTTCTGTGATGAAGGCCGAATTGATGGATGCTCATATTGCAAGGCTTGTACAAGAGGACCCATGAGAGATATGATAGGTTAAGAAAAATTGTAATCAAGTAATGATTCATTTTAAACATCTTCTACTTTCTAAATGATTATTGATGAACCCGCACGCGATACAGGCATGTGTAATCGCCACCCCAGTTCGTATCCACGGCAATGGCAATAGAGTTCAGTTTAGGTACATTCTGACCATCCAACGTTGTTGGTATTGCAAATCTCTGTATACTTGGTCCAACATTGTTAAATACAAATGATCCCAACTCCCAAGGCTCGCCAAATGCACCTGTATCCTCAAAACCAAGTACACGGAATTCCTTCATTGCACTCGAGGTTGGATCAGATGTAATAGTCGGAGGGATATGTTCTACCATGACCTCAGATACTGATATAGCTGAGGGTAAACTTATAGTCAATGTTGCATAATCACCAATCATATCGTCAATTCCTCCTCCAGCTTGTCTACTAGTACGAGAACTAGATTGTTCATTTGTAAATGACCAACATTGTCCTCTCGTGTGCATGGGAAAAGTAGGAACCAAAGCTGCCTCAGGAGGGTGTCCGTAGAAGCGTAACTTGGTGTATGCCAAGACACGGTTAACCAATGGTAATGTTTCATATAAAGAATAGGACGTTGCATATGGCCCTCGTCGTACCACTTGTGCACCATTAACAATCGAGGCATAGTCAAACTTGCCTGTTCGATCGGCATCTTCTATTTCGAGTAGACGATCAATGTCTGTTACTGCATCGTTGAAGGTGTATACCCCATCAGTGTTGGAAGGGGCCGGTTTGCCAAAAGAAGAAGAAGGAATTGTAGTTTCATCAATCGATGGAAGGTTTTCATCCACTCCCCTTTTATGTAACTCCTTACCAATAACTTGTTCTAACCACTGTTTGGCATGATTTGAAGCCCCAGATGGTCCAATCAATGCCTCACTCGTTGATTGAGCCAATGTTACCAAACTCTGGTATACATTCTTGGCATCCTCTATTAAAATAGGAGAATCACTAGCAATATTTAGCGCATCGACATCAATACCACCCACAACCTCGACGGTATCCTCCTTGCCGACTTGTGAATCGGACTTCACTTGTTTTGTGGGAATATTATTATAATCCATACCCTCACATCCTTCTCCTGGTACAGATATCTTGGACATATCTAATAGAGCTGCTTCAGATTTCAGCATTGATACCTTGGTAAGCTCATCCATTGCTTTATTCACTTCCTCGGGACCAATGTCACCATTGGTAAATGCATCCATTGCCTCCTCTAAAGCAACTAATGCCCATTCCCATTCTAATAATACATTTTGCTTCTCGATGATACTTGCTGATATCTTAATAACGCTTTCATCCTTATTTTGCCGTTCGTCGTCATCCTTCGTTTCGCCAAAGGCAACATTCGGATAATCCTTCATCCAACTTGTCATAGTATCATCAACTACCTTCATCATCTTACTCATTTCTTCCATAGATTTGTCAATCTTTGATATATCATGAGTATTCATACGCTCAGCACGGTATGTTGCACGAGCATTCGCAACTTTAAGATCTGGATCTGGTTGTGTAATTGTGACAATTTCAGGTGGTGTTGCTGTAGCTCCTCCTTCGCCATTATTGTCATCAGGAGTTTCTGAAATAGTGCCAGTGAACTTAGATTCAATACCATACAATTTACTTAACTTGATACTTTGTGATCGTACATTAAACAAGGACATATTGGCAATATTACCAACTACAAAGCAAAGAAACAATACGAAGAACCAACCCTTTGTATATAATACTATATCCTTCTTGTACTCTTCGCCATTTTCTTCCCATTCATTAGTAAGTTGAACTAATAGAGATGATGATTCCTCTTGATTATCATTGTCGTCATTAGATTCTGGAGTAGAATCTGAAGTTGTTGTACTTGTCTGCTTCTTGGAACTTGTCTTCTCCGCCTGTTGCTGCTGTTTGTCACGAGTTTGCATTAACAACTTATTCCTACCCCCAGCACGTCCACCACCGCCGGCTTTCTTCTTTGCAGTAGTTGCAAAGATTAATCGTCTACCCCCAGCCAATGGTGGTGCTGGTGATTCAGCAGCATCTGAATCTAAATTATCATCACTATCTTCCTGTTGTTGTGATGTTGGTTTGGCGGGTGTATGTTGAGATGGTAATCGTAATGTTTGTGATACTAAATGTAATAATCCACCGCCCAATATCCCTCCACCACCATTACTACTACCGCTGCTATTGTTAGCAGCAGCAGCAGATTCCTCCGAGATTGTTGGAGATTGTGACATTTGAGCAGCAGCCACAGCCTCACGAGTTTGTTCATGTGCATGTGGTACCTTTTTTATAGTGGCATTTTCATCAATTGCTGCTCTCCTACTACTACCACTACCCTTTTTAGTTGTAGCATCAAATCCTACAGACTTTCTACGGTTACCCTTCTTCTTTTTGGTATGAGTTGTTTCCTCCTCTTTCTCAGATGAGTCATTATCGTTTACTAATTTGGATGCTGTCTTTTTACCATTTCTTTTACCACCATTGGCTAAAACACTATCCTCGTCGTCGTCATTATCATCATCAGCAGCAGTACTCTTTTTAGCACGCTTGCGTGGATTTGTAGTAGTACCCCTTTTCTTCTTAGTAGTGGAAGGTGCACCTGCTCGTGTGCTACTATTTTTTGGACTTATAGACTTTTTACGTTTCTTCTTACGTCCACTACGCATTTTCATACCCGATGAGTTTGGTGTTTTATTCTTCTTTGATGTTGTTTGTTTATTGGCTGGTGTTTTAGTAGTAGTTGGTTCTACTTCTTCGTCATCATTATCTGAATCTTCATCCATATTATCGTTATTTTCATCATCGGAGTTGCCTTCGCTCATTTCACTGTCTGATGAAGATGAGGAACTACTATCATCTTCTTCAGACGATACGTCGATATCGTCAGTAGCCTTACGCTTCCTTGCTGGTGTAGATTTTGCCATTGTATTGTTATTAGGAGGCTGTTACCGTCGGCGTAGCGGAAATGTTTGTTTGGACAATAAAATTGTGTTGCAAAAGGTTATGAGCTTTCATTTATTCCACGTGTTCATAGGAAGATACTTAGTTATAAATTTTCTAAGTAATAACCTTTGCCTCTCATAGACGGATTGCCACGTGCTGCTTATACTGCTGTTTTATACTCTCTCTAGACTATATATCGTATCATATAGATATCATAATGAACAGACGAAATTCGGGTCGGCAAACGCCCGACGTTGAAAGTGGACATGACGATACCACCGACAATAATTCCCCAAACAATAACAATAATGGCAGTAGTGGACTTAGTAACTTTCTCAACCTATTAGATAATGATGATGCAGATTTAAAAAGTAGGCCGAGGAATTATAAACGAAATAAGAAACCAATAATAAAAAGTCAATTTATAAATAATAGTAATAGAAAAGGTAGTGATATAGATACAACAATAACTTCTTCTATGAATAATACAGCAGTAATATCAGAAAGTAGCAATCATAGTACTAGTAGAATATTATTATATATCAAACCCATTATAATAACAATAACATCGTTACTGGCACTATTTTTAATATATGATACTATACATTCACCGCCCGATAAACGATTATTAGGTACGCATGCAATACATGACTTTCTACTTTGGGTGAAAGAACATCCTGGTACTGGTGCCGCTGCATTTATATTCGTATATGGATTATGTGTTATATTTTTATTACCAGGTACGCCACTGACATTAGGCGGAGGGTACATTTACAAACTAGCCTATGGTTGGGTAGGTGGTGTATTCATGGCAACATTCACATCTATGGCGGGTTCATTATTCGGGAGTTGTTCCTGCTTCATATTAGGACGATATATAATGCGGAATCAAGTACGCAAGTGGGGACGAAAGTATCCATTATTTGATGCTATTGATATTGCCGTTAGTGATAATGGGTTTAAGATTATGTGTCTATTGTATTTGACACCGATATTACCATTGGGACCTGTTAGTTATATGATTGGTACGACGAG
>Ga0214477_100389_pt1 | contig 30676 bp, 22 predicted proteins | sample M1_20Mar14CPVII9_FD_165058 | JGI IMG/M metagenome (GOLD analysis project Ga0214477, IMG submission 165058) | Marine eukaryotic communities from Monterey Bay, California, United States - M1_20Mar14CPVII9sort6BwellC16 | ecosystem: Environmental > Aquatic > Marine > Unclassified | place: USA... | reverse complement strand
CCTTCATCGTCACTGTCAGAACCAATGTTGGTGTCAATGTCAAGATCAAGATCATTAGACAACTCCATAACATAGGCATACTCCTTCGCCCCCGCTTCCGGCGTCCATAGACACGATAGACTAACCAATACAAATAGATAATTGAACTCCCAAACTGGAAGATGCACGTTGTAACGATGTACGAAGACGAAAGAGAGGAGATTGTAACGTATGTTAGTGCATGTAGTTTACAAGGGCAATCAAATAAAGCAGATAAAGGTAAGGTAATAGCCAAGTCACCAAGACTCCATATTGAACACATATGACACACGACAAAACAATACAAACGCGGACTTTCCAGCACTCAACACCCAACCATTAACTTCTTCATTTATCATCCTTTGATCATTATATGAGTCGACTATACCAAAGACAGTCCAAACGACTGCAAATAACACCGACAGTAGGAGAATTAAGCGTAATCGGAGGAAACGCTTTAGCTTTCTGGTCTGATTCATGCCTTCCAAATACTGCATAGTCTCATTCAAGGCACCAAATATCCAAAGATAGAAGGACACATCAATGAAAGCTGTGATGAATGTCAGTATTGTAACCACATCCAATAACTCTGTCTCCGTTTCAATGCTTAGCACTTCGTTCTCAGTTATTGCCAAGACGGTCATTATATCTCTGACTGCTGCCGTTCCAGCATATGCTACCCCGAGTGTGATTAATTTTCCCATCTTATCACCTAAATCATCCGTAGTTACACCCCAACCTAGACATAACATGACTATAAGCACCCTACTAATAGCTCTCTTGAGCACGCCAATAATAACACCAACATAAAGAGAGAACCAGAACCTAACTCCGTCGACATTCCAAACAAATAAGTCTCCGCCTTTAAAGAAAACTTCCAATAAACCTATACCAATTGTCACAGCCATCCACTTATGAATAGGAAGAATATCATCACGATATATGCTCATTTTTAGTGCATACCATATAAATAATATGATGTAGAAGATTGTAAGTGCTGAGAAGAAGTACATCTCTCCAAGCAAATTTCCTGGAAGATATCCCATCACACTCTTCCATACGTATCGTCCACTAACAGTAACATTCCTACCCATCATTTCATTGCAGTTAGCCATTACCAATACATACTTTCCATCAGTACCGTCTTCCTTTTCATCCTTCAAATCAAACATACCAGACTTTACTTTGCGAGACCATTGTCCGTTTGGTGGTACACCTAGAAAACGATGTTCACCTTTGAATTTGTTGGGATCAACTATTAACCTTCCTTCTTGCTTTGGACCGCCATCGCACAAGCCTAATGCCGAGGCATCATCTGAGCAGCACCATCGCAGGTTTCCTACTCCATCATTCTTTCCAATACCAAGCTCTGTCCAATCGCAGCCAAGACGAGTATTGGCACACTCTGGTGGCTCATGAAAGAGTACAATATCAATAAACGATGATCCAGATTGAAATAAAGCATATGAATCCTCATCCAAATTTCTATTTCTTCTATTTCCATCTTCATCATCATCCTCTCTCTCTTCGGGAATATACTGCTCTGGTGTACCTCCATTATCGGCTGTTGTAAATACCAAGTTACTTATATCAACATAACCCGGAGTAACTACATAACCTTCACTATCTGTATATGTTTTTGTGGTAGTAATGATGTATGATATTATACAAAAGTTGCAATATATGATTAGGGTCATCCGAGAAGGACAAAAAATTAGATGCACCTTACTTACAATGAATATAATTTGAAGCTGCGTTTATGGGACCATCAAACCTTCGAAACTCCGCTTGAGAAGGATCTATAGCAGTGGATATGACCGTTAGTATAGATAGAAGTGTCTTCATATTGCAGTGTTGGTGCAAACCAGCCAACGAAGTAACAACCAGCCAACACAAAAAAATATGAGAGTGTGTGGATTTTCAGGATACCAGATGGGTAAAGAGTGGATTTTTAGGATACCAATACCTCTTGAAAGCTTTCTGCCTCTTGCCTTTATTTAGTCAGATAACCTTATGATTAGAATGATACTCTGAGCTTATTTATACAGCAAGAAAATATATAACAATAGATATTTCATGTAGATTATGAATCAATACCTAAATATGATTTATCATCTATCTAGACTTGAAGTGATGATGCATATCTCCCAACTATCTAGAATTCTCTACTGTTGAGCTGCGGGGGCTGTGAAAAAAGGTCGTTGTCAGTGTCATGTAAACATATTCATAACTTAATAAAATAAGAAGTGTAACATCTTACCAATTACATCATCAATCTTCAATATCATCTTCACAACCTGTGTAGCAAGCTGGATTTGTTCTTGCTTTCCAATGAGTGTTTCGAATACTCCCACATTCTTCATGTTGCAATGGTGATATCCATCCTCGGTACACTCTTGAGTGATACCCAAGCCAATGAATGGGCAGCCTTCCTTCAACTGTCTTGACTTGGCAGCGGCAACTTCCTCAATTGGCGACAGACCTGAGTTCTCAGCAAGAGCAAGAGGAATGTCATCCATAGCATCGGCAAATGCCCTGATAGCGTACTGATCAACACCAGCAACGGTATCAGCATGTTTACTAACAGCAACAGAGCATGCAATTTCCGCAGAACCTCCGCCATATACAACACGATTATCTTTGATGAGATTACGAACGACACACATGGCATCGTGAAGTGAACGCTTAGCTTCTTCAACGATCATCTTATTCCCTCCACGAACGAGGACAGTCACCGCATTTGAGTTGGCACAATCTTCAATAACAAGCATCCTTTCCTTGGTATTACCGAATGATACCTCACGTACGAGTCCAGCCTTTCCAAGCTTTTCGGCACTCAGCTCTGAGAATCGAGGGACGATACGTCCTCCAGTTGCAATAGCAATGTGTTCAATTTCAACTCCACCAACCCATCGGACAGCGGGCAAATCATTCTGCAAAAGTAAATGATTAGCCTCATCATCAAAACCCCACTGACAAATTACCAAGTTGGCACCACTATCCTTCACCTGCTGTACCATTTCTTTAAAGTAATCCTGTTCTTGCTTAAACAGCTTTTCATATGCCTCCTTTGTATTGATATCCAACTTATGCTTTGTCTTGGGCTTTGGTGGTTCAAACGGACATGTTAAAATACACATCTTTGCATCTTTTATTGTCTTGCTCATTTGTGGATGAGAAATATCCTTATCAATGACAATACCATTAACAAGTTCTGTATCCTCCAATGAACCACCGGGCTTACCCTCCATACGAATCATATCAAAGTTGACATCCTTACGATCCAAATCTGCCACTCCTAGAACAGCATTCACAGATATTTCTGCCATTTTACGTTTGTCAACATTGATAATCTTTGAACTAAGTGTTGTCATTGCAGTGGTTACTAATGGTTCAACATTGTCCTTTGAAAACTCCACCCTATCGGCAATTGAGTTCAGTTGTTCACTGTACATAGATGATGGCCGAGAAGGTGAGAAAACATACACAATACAAACTTCAAGAATATTAAACATATAACAAAATAGCAAACGTACATTGCAACATCGGCAGCCTTCTCATATCCCTCAGCAATCCTAACAGGATGAATACCCCTTGCTAATAACTTTTCAGCCTGTTCCAATAAGGATCCAGCAAGCACGACAACACCAGTGGTACCATCTCCAATTTCATCATCTTGTGATGACGATAGTTCTACCATTAATTTAGCAACCTGATGGTCAACATGCATACGTTCAAGGATTGTTGCTCCGTCATTTGTAATTGTTACATCACCATCAGGCGAGACTAGGATTTTATCCATACCTTTTGGGCCTAGTGATGAGCGTAGGATTTTAGATATTGATGTAGCCGCGAGTATATTGGACTAATAGTATAGTTGAAAAGGAGTATGAGAGTTGTGGGTATACATTAATATTAAAACTCAATATGTCATTTATTTGTTGTAAATAATATGAAATATAAACTTACCCTGACGGCTTCTAATCCCTTGACCCGTGCCTTGGCCTGCTGCTCTTTCAATATAATGAAAGGCCGACCGTATTCATCTTAAGTTGACAATTGCAATGGTTTATATAATAAGACAAATAATATGGTGAGTTTGGTTTGGTTTGCAAGTTGTAGACCACACAAAACTATTTTTTATCGCCTACTCCACCAAGCTACTCACCATAAACCATAGACATCTTTCAAAGCTTTTATTGATTAAAATGTTATATTAGTTTAATCTTTGGGCATTTGCTTTAGCCTCTTCTTGCACCACAATGAAGCCGACCACCAACCACAGAATTTAAGGGAGCTTGAGCAAGCAGGTTCTGTTTTTTAATAGAAGCTACGAATCGACCTAAGTATGTATGATCTACAGTCTACCAGCTACAAATCTATGTATCTCGCCCGGCCCTATCTATGCGAAGTAGAGAGTGATGCCAAGGTTAGAACAGCGGCATATTATACGATTCTTATTCTCTGTCGGAGAGATAGCTATTCGCATTCTCGTGGTGTGGCTTGGTACCAAAATAGCAGCGAGATATCTCGAGAAGTGAAGTAGCAATTAGCAACATCATTATCTCAGAACATAGTATCATATCACACATTTAATACTAATACACTGACAAACAAAGTTATCAGATATTATGGTAAATGTATCAGAGGCTCTATCGCTGTTACTCGTCGGAGTATTTTGGGGGTGTACAAATCCATTTATGCGCAAGGGATTTATAGAAACAAAATCAACTAAACAATATCAAGATGATAATGATGGATTGAAATCGTTTATACTCAACAAGCTAGTACTTCTTGTTAACATTAAAGTATGGTTGCCATATTTACTTAATCAATGTGGATCATTATTATATTATAAAACATTGGCATCATCAAACTTGACATTATCAGTACCAATATGTAATGCTTTAAGTTTGGTATTCTCATGTATTACAAGTGCATTATTGGGTGAGAGGATGAATAAACCAAGAAGAGCAATATTTGGAGTAATATTAGTACTCTTAGGTGTTGGAGTTTGCATGTATTCAAGTGAGATTGATGAGTTGGCGAGAGATCATATGTTGCCTGATGCTGATATCAATCTTCAAGAGCAAAAGATAAATGAGTATAGTCAACATTTTGAAGAAGGAGAAGTTATTGGAGAGATGAGGGTTGATAGTGTAGAAGAGGTAGAGCTTGAGCTGTGATGCAAGAAGTTATTTCTGGAGGTTCAGGTACTACATATACATTGTATCAAAGGCTCGAGCTGGCTAGTATAAGGTACATAAATTGGTTAATGAGAAGCGGAATGCATCAACTTACTCCTATGAGTATCGAAGGGAAACAACGACCTGAAGATATGAGTTGTATAAGTGATAAACTTAATAGAGGTTTATGATATCTCAGTAGACTACGATATTCAAAGATAGATTTATAGGGACATGATTCCACGTGTAAGCATCTCAAACTTTCCATTTTTTAGCACAAACTCAACTCACAACTTATAACGATGAGTTTAGTAACCGCTGCGGCACGCAATACCTGCAGAGCAGGAACCAGAGGGTTCTCTGTATTGACGGCGACTGAGGAGTTCCCAGGGTGAGATTTGTGGTGTATTTTATTGGAGTGAAAGTAACAAAGTGGCCGAATATATTTTGATGAAAAAATTATATAGTTGCAACTCTTTTTACTTGCAATACTGTTATACAAACTCTCACATATTGCTATCTATTGAACAAATAATATAAACAGAATTTCATCTACATCTCCTGCACCTAAAAAGGGTAGTGTTTCATCAGTAACCACCCTACCCTCTGGACTAACAATCGTTACTGAAAATGCCTCATTAACTTCCACCCTTGCATTAACCTATCCCAACGCTGGTTCCTCGAATGAAGGTCCATCAGAGGGAGGTGCAGCAATTGCCAATCGATACTTATCATTTAAATCGGGTAGTGGATTATCAGCGGCACTTGTTACTCGTAATTTGGAAGATGTAGGCGCAACATTATTTTCAAGTGCAGGGCGACGAGGTGCTACTATTGGATTTACCGCAGCTAAGGAGAATGCTGCATTTGTGGCACCACTATTAGTTACTGAATGTTCATTTGAAAAGTGGGATGTGAAAGAGGCACAGGGATTGGCAGCAACAGAGGTTGGAGATGTTACTTCTAATGCACAGGTGAGAGACATATGATATACATAATTATTTATTATTTTATTTTATGGGGTATTTATTGTTGGTTTATTATATTATACTCATATCAATACACTCCATTTATCAAAACTTAGGTTTCCCTTACAGATCAGATTTATGCAGCAGCTTATGGAGCGCAATCTTCAATGGGACGGTCATACTATACCTCGGGAGCATCACGTCCATCAATAATGTCTTTCCGTGAACGTGCTTATACACTCAATGGTGCAGTATTAGCTGCCACGGGTGTGTCTGATCATGAGGCATTTGTTAGAATGGTTGAAGAGGAATTCCCTGCCCCAGCTCCAGGATCAGAAGCAGCAGCAACATTAAAGTCAGAATATATGGGAGGTGAAGCTCGTTTAGCTAATGCCTCATCGGGATGTGCTCATGTTGCGTTAGCATTCGAGGGACCCACATCTGCTCCGGTAATGAATGTATTGAAGCACTGTCTTAATATGAGTGGAGCATCTGCATTTGCTTCACCGGGAATTGTTGGAGTATATGGGGAAAGTTCAGCCGCAGATGCATCAGCCACTGTTGGTAAGTTGTGTATTTAAGTGTGATTTACATGTATTGAGTATTTGTGTATTATATGGATATCGGGGAATAGTTCTTTCTCACAACATTCTGTCCTCCTCATCCAACAGATGTTTTGTCGAAGGCAGTAGGTGCAGCTCCTTCCGCTGATGTTGTTGCACAGGCAAAGGCAGTTGCCAAAGCAGAGGCTCTTTCTGCATTAGATTCAGGAAGTAAAAGTTTAGCGGATGCCATGACGGCCTCTGTTTTGGATTCGTGTGGTTTTAGTGCAAAGGGCTTGGCTGATTCATATGACAGTGTGTCTGCAGATGATGTAAGCAAGGCATATTCGGCTATGTTGAAGAGTAAGCTTTCTATTGCATCAGTGGGTGATATTTCCAGCGTGCCGTACCATGCAACTATTGCATCAAGGTTCAATTAAGATGTTGGTACTTTGGAGAAATGAATATGAACACAAACTGACAGGAATGGGAAATGTGATCAGTGAATATCACTAGAAAAAGTAGCAATGTATGTAGCTCAATCAAACTTTTTGTTTTACTTCTTCTGCTATTGCTAGCTTTTCCAAATCTTCAACCATATCATTAAGTAGTAACTCGGCATACTTGACATGCATTTGAATAGCTAGCTCAGGAATAAACCCTTTCATTTTTTCGTTATTAACATCTATACAATTTCCGTGGTATACCTTTCTCAGGGATGGATCGAATGACAACATTGTAGCACCTCGAAAGCTCAATCTTTCAATGTTGTATGAGAGAATTATCTCAGACGGAGCTAAGGAGGTGACTTTCCAATGTAAATATTGATCTCTCATATTGAACACTGAAGGTAGTGTTGTTGCATTTGTTGGATATAAAGATAATAATTTATTCATTGTATTCAATAGCATCATTTCTGCTCTGAAACTATTGCAACCAAAGAAAGCTCTTCCTAAGACATCTGTCGGAGAATACTGATTTGAAATATACTTGCTGCACTCGTTACTAACTTTCTTTGAAAATAGATCAACATAAGGTAACTTGTTTTCATCCTCTGGTATTTGCCGTCTTCTCCTTCTTATTTCTTGACCAGGTAAATTATCTGTATCGTTACCAAACTTTGTAAGCCATTATTCTCGCAAATTATCTGAATGATAACCACCTGATAGTGTTGACAAGTTGATCGTTGTCTTCTTCCTTATTTGATGCAACAGTCGATATTGAGCAAACATTATAAATTATACCCCTCTCTCTCTCTCTCTCTCTCTCTCTACTAGAGTGTTTTGGAAACACTAATCTTCTCTGTAATATCACCTCTGACAATTCTATTGCATCTGTATAAGTGTTCTTCCTTTGTTCTACATATCTCGGCCGCCACTTCATACTCACTTCAGTCATCACACTCAGTAGGCAGGTAACTCACTCTCATAAATCAAGGATACCGTGTTGAAACTTCTTACTTTTCATTCAACCATAGGACTGTGTCAGCTGGCCATTGGCCAATGAGGCCAGATTTCTGGCCAAAGTGGCCAGCCAATTTGGATACAAATGACATATATATGGGTACAATATCCATATTTGTATCCGATAAGTATCCGTATTGCGTACTTTTGTACTGAAGTGGCCAGTGTACTGGCCAATGGGGTTTTTAAAGTGGCCAGCTGACACAGCCCTATTCAACCATCAGCTTAATAACATCTAACACCCCCCATACAAAGTAGTGACGGATAGTGGCAACTCGCTTTGCAACCAACAATATTGTCACTGGATAAGCTTATATCATCACAGTGGTAGTCCAGATTTCTGAATAGGAGGTAAAATACAAAGATACCGTCAATCGACAGACGACCACAAATTATATGATATCCATCATATTATAATATACCAACCATCATACGATACTATCTATAACTTTTCCATCATTTCCGTAGCACTGCAACAATATACACGATGGTTACTTATAGTAGACAACTATACTTCAGTATGGTATTAGCACTGATCTGCATACACCATCAAACATCAACTTCAGCGTTTTCAATCGTATCACAAACTAGTATTCGGACCACATTATCACCTTCATACAAAAGGATAATATGTCATGCAAAGTTGAACAAAATAGCAGCAAACTTTGATTTGGATGAGATACTATCGAATGAAAAGGAATTCAATACCTTCAATGAGCAAGAAGTATTATCAAGTATGCCAAAGAATAGAAAGGGCAATAAACGCAATGCAAAGAAGGACTTGAAAAAGAAACTAATGAAAGAACAGATGAAACAACAAAAGCTAGAAAAGCAGCAAATGAAGAAGAAGGAGAAGCTATTATTAAGTTCAAATGACTATTCAAACTTTGACTCTTCATCTGCAGATGATATGAACATTGAAGATCTGATTCAAAGTGTCGAGTTTGATTTGCATGAGGTAGAATCATCATCCAATATGAATGGCAAAAGGATTGATGCTGCATTAGTCGAGTTATTGAATGAGGAAAGTGTTGGTAGTGATAGCAGCCAAGTTGCAATATCACGCTCACAATGTGGTACTCTCCTGTCCAATGAATGTATCTTTGTTATATCACCCGAAAATGCAACAGCATTCAAAACTGCTTGGCAAGATCATAATATAGAACAATCAGCTGAAGATGATGATGACGGTGAAATGAATACACTTCGTCAGAGTATACTTGAGCAGTATGGTTCACCTATCGATCGTAAATCTCACATCTTGGAGCCATCCTCGATTCTTGTGTACCCAACTCGCGATTCTCTCTTGTCTACTTCTGCTGCATTACTTTCCAACTTTATCCCTCCAACTGAGATTATTGCACAAAAGATTCCATTAGATATACTGTTTGAAGATGAGCACATGATTGTGTTAAATAAGAGAGCTGGGATGGTAGTGTAAGTTTTTACCAAGTCTGATTTTTTGGGTTCATTTACTTTCAACTTACTTCATATCATGTTTAACACAGTCACCCAGCTGCAGGTAATTGGGATGGAACTTTAGTGAACGCGCTTGCTTACTATTTGATGAACGAAAGCCCATTTGGTCCAGGAGAGTTCTTTACTGATGATGAGGAAACGGTAGAATCAAATAATAAAGAAAGTGCAACTAAGGATGAAGCTGACATCAATCAGAATGACGCCGTTACCAACTCAATCTCAACCCTCCGTCCAGGTATTGTACATCGTCTTGATAAGGGTACAACAGGAGTTATCGTGGTGGCTAAAACATCATCGGCATTAGCAACACTTTCTGAAGCATTTGCTGAGCGTAAGGTGAAAAAGGAGTACCTAGCTGTGGCTATAGGGAATCCGGGAGAGGATCAGTGGATTAACAAGCCAATTGGAAGACATCCAACACATCGACAGAGAATGAGAGTAGTGCCAGATCCCTCATCTTCGTTATCTTCTAGCGGTCAGGCTCGGTTAACAGGACCAAAAAGTACAGCACTACTTGCAAAGCAAGGAAGACAAGCTCTGTCTCATATACACACCATCTATCATGACGGCAAACTTTCTGTTGTTCAGGTTAGGATTGCTACTGGAAGGACGCATCAGGAAAGTCACAAACTGAATTCGTGTGCTCAATATACAGTCTCGGTGATTGGCTACTTAATTTGATCTTCATTAGCCATTATATGACTGCCTTTAAACCACATCTACTAACAAAAGTTACTCTTTTCTCTCTTTCATCATCATAAATCGTGTCAACACGTATCTTCCAGATAAGAGTACACTTACAAGATCATGGTACCCCAATCTATGGTGACGATGTGTATGGTATGAATGATTGGAATAAAGCATTAAGTTCAAGAAGGGGCATTACTAGGCCACTGCTCCATGCGCAAAGATTAGAAGTTGAGCATCCAGTTACAGGAGAGATTATGAAGTTTGAAGCAAATGTAGCCGACGATATGATGTCTGTGATAAAGGCGATTTGGCCTGCAGGAGAGACAGTAGAGTTCTAATAAACATATACTGAGATGAGGTTGTCAGCATGCGGTCGAGGTGGATTGAACATCTAGTCTTATCATTCAGTCAATAGACTTGCTAGTAACTTTTCCAATTTAAATCATCGGTATCCTTTGCAACATAATTAATAATATATAATCGAACAGTCATCAATACTTAATGATGATAGACAGATATAAATTAATGGAGAATTGAATAATATAGATGTATACAAAGCAATGGTAATTCTACCTTTCAAATGGTACTGGTCCTTCAGTCATGGTGTCTGGCCGTCGCAAAAGCACAAAATTATCAAGTGATGATTGGCTAGTGCATGGCTCTGCGGGATCTACTCCAACAGGTATAGATAGCAGCAGTATCATTAGAAGATGAGGAATCTAGCATTACAGGGTGAGGTCCGTCATATCCTTCCAACAACACCAAATGATATATCATCTGAGGGGGATACTTCAAACATAAAAATTGTAGCTGTCATACAAAATACAAATACTGATAATAATATACCAATTGATTTGAATAACTTTGATTATGGTACTGATGCTAATACTGTAGAAAGACCAAAACAACCACCAATTTCATTTGTAGTAACGTCAGATGGATACCTATTAGCATTAGATTTGAATGATGAATTAGTTTGGAAAGTCGATTTAGAGAAAGTCGTGGCAGAGGATGAAGAAGAGGATGAGGAAGATAATGTCGAACCTTCTTCTATTGTTCGCTCACAATGGTTCTACGCTGCTAGTTTCCTCCAAGAGAATCCACCGGATGAGAATGCTGATGATATAATAAACTTGGCAAATGAGGAAGGATTACACATCACATGTCTATCTCATGCTGGACATGTTGTGTCTGTATCAATTGATGCTACTAATAACATTGCAAATAGCGGTGGTTTAGTTGAGGAGGGCAGTGAATGTATTGGCTCGTTTGATAACGGATTGAGTTGTGGTGGATGGAGTATTGATGGAGAAGTATTGGCATTGGTTACATTTGCTAGTGATGAAGACGAAGAAGAAAGTGATGAAAATAAAGATGATGGTATCAAGGTTCCTATATTAATGACAATGAATACACAATACGAAGTACTTTCGGAGGTACGTTTGGAACCAACCCTTGTCTCTGATGCAATCACATTCTGCTGGAGACCAGATAGTTCATCTCTTGCTATATCATCAATGGATGCCAATGTTAATGACAAACCACTTCGTCGGATTAGGACATATCATCGTACGACACTTCAACTATTATCACTATCCAAGGAAGAGGATGGTTCTGGACGAGATGTGCCCAATCTACTACCGGTACCACCCGCATGGGCACCGGCAGGATGTTCACATTATGTTGGCGCAGTACAATCCTCACGACCAATTAGTATGAAAAGTTCAAGAGCACGAATTACAATGCAGGTTGCATTCATGGAACCAAATGGATTACGACATACCATGTGTAAGATACATAGTACTGTATCTTCACCAAAGACTGATAAGGAAGATGTACAAGGTATTGCCTTCAATCTAGAGGGTGATTTGTTGGCAGTAACAAGTAAGGTTACTACTACCTCTGAATCATCTGAATACGGCAAGGTACAATTATATCATAGAAACAATTATCATTGGTATTTGAAGTATGAATTACGTTATGATGGAAAGGCAGCAGGTTCGTCATCTTCAATTGTTTCCAACATTAAGTTTTCGACTGAGAATCCTTATCAACTCATGGTTGCATTGAATCAAGGCGGTGTCCTCGAATGGCGTGAATATACATTCCGCTGGGAGTCGTCTACTGTTCATTATCGCAATCATCAATCAGCGTCATCGACGTCTTCGGTACTTGCAATGGCAGTTGATGGGAAGAAATTAAACTTTACTCCACTGGATAAAGCAATTATCCCTCCACCAATGTATGCATCCTCATTAGAACTACAAGCTCCAGTTGTTGGTATAACTTCCAGACCTTGTTTTTATAATGAAGAAATTAAGGGTAGTATGCAAGTTGATTTCATTATTGCACTTTCGGATGGAAAGTTGGCACTGTTGCAATGTGGTGGCGGTGATAATGCTAAGCAGCAGCAAGGAGTATCTCTCTGTCCTGGTTTTCAACCCCCATCACTTCTGGCCATTGTTGATCCCTTTACTTGTTGCATAGTAGAAGATAATGAAACTAATATCGGTAGTGGGCTGTCTTTACATGAAGACTTATCGCTGAGGGATATCACAATTATTGATGCTGATGATGATTCACTGACTATCATTGCTTTGATGGGAAACAAAAGCGGAAAGGATACGTTTGTTGATAACCTTATTGAAATGAAGATATCATTGATTGATGAAACAGGTAATGATGGAGTTGCCAACGCCAAATCAGACGTATTGATAACCTCCTCATTGAAACTTGAGGGACGGGCTCTTCGTATTGTAAATTGGGCAGACACGGCTTATTCAGCAGGTGCACGGGGTAGTGCACTATTGGAGCTCGTTGATGGTTCTCTTCTAGAGTATTCAAAGGGAGGAGTGCTCGAGCCATGTGAAGCTGGTGCATTTCTAGAGCCATGTCCTTGGATTTCAGGAGTGTACGATGCTGCTTCATCCGCGACAGTAAAGTTGTCTGGCAACAGCCCTGAAGATCACGCCGAGGACTCGTCATCCGACCGTCTTGTGATTGGTTTGTCGAATCGCTACCGATTGTACTGTGGAGAGCGCCTTCTTTCTAGCGCATCATCTTCGTTCGACATCTCACTGGAGCATCAGTTTATTGCTCATGTGACAATTGGTTCTCAACCTCAACTACGATTTCTCCCAATCTCATCGCTGCACAACTTTGACTCGTTCATGGGTTCAGATGATCAAAACATGGCTCTAGATGGATATGAGCCTAGAAGTGTGGAACGCGGAGCACGTCTCGTCGCGATATTCCCAACAAAGCCATCAGTAGTCATACAAATGCCCAGAGGGAACCTCGAAGCAATCAGTCCTCGAGCCTTGGTTTTACCTTACATTATGGTGAAGATACAAGAAGATGATTTCTTAACAGCTTTGGACATCATGAGAAGACAGCGAGTGGACATGAATCTAATAGTCGACCTAGATCCATCCCACTTTCTTGATAAGGGAGGTGCAGAAAAGTTCATTGGTCAGATTGAAAAGATTGACAACATCAATCTCTTCCTTTCAAGTTTAATTGATGTTGATACTACATCGTGGAAGTATCCTATTCCGTCATGGATCGGGGTAGAGAAGAACTTGCCTTTAGTTGACAAGGTGAATAAAGTGTGTACAAAAATGAGACAAGTCATGCTTGATGCAGAGAAGGAGGGCATTATTACATCTTCAGGCGAGATTATCAAAGAGGGGCACTTTCTCCTCCCAATTTTATCAACCTTTGCCAAAGAGTCTCCTCCAAAACTTGAAGAAGCTCTATCACTCATTAAGAATAGTGCATCTCAAGTTACAAAGAAGTCGAAATCGATTCTCCTTTCGGAGAAGGTTCAAAGTTCTATTCAATATCTTGCCTTCCTTGCCAATTACGAGCTTCTATTTGATACATCCATTGGCATGTACGACTTTGAACTGGCGAAAGCGGTTGCAAGACATAGCCAAATGGATCCAAAGGTCTATCTTCCAATGTTAAAGCGATGGAGAGAGTTGCCTGAATCTACTGCTCGGTATGAAGTTGATGTTAAGCTGAAACGATATGAGTCTGCATTACATCATTTGGTTGCTTCTTCTACTTCCAATCAAGAAGATGAAGTCAAGGCTCCTAATGATGAAGAAGATCACATCACCAAGTGTTTGAAGTTCATTGAAGAACATGGATTACACAAGCTAGGACTAAGACTGTTTAGACATGACAAGGACAGTCATCGACAAATAATGATTTCACTTGGGGAGCGTTTGTTGTCAGAGAGAAAGTCTGAAGAGGCCCTCACGATATTCCTTGCGACAACACCACGCTATCACGATGGCGCAAAACGTGCATCTCGTGCATGTGGAGATTGGAGAACATACTTTACATGCTGTGCAGAAGATGAGGATGTCCTTGATAACGATCAAGTTTCAGCTATGGCAGAATCCATCTCTTCCAAGATTGGCAATATGAAAGAACAGAGAGAAAATTATGCATCTGCGGCAACAATATTACTTGAATATGGTGAAGATGTATCGTACGCCATTGATATGCTTATTTCAGCTCACATGTGGAGTGAAGGTAGGAGAATTGCCAATCGATATAAGAGAGCAGACCTTGTTAAGAAAGTTGTTGACGGAGCCGTTTCATACTCGAGAACTTGTATTGAGGACATATCTGAACGTTCTACGTCATTTGAGGAAGCCAACAAACGATACGCTGAGGTTATCGTGATTCGACGGGAAGCAATTAGAGAAGCAGAGGAGGCTGGACTTAATGACCTTCATCACGATGATAGTGCAAGTATGTTTTCAATGCAATCTACAGCATCGAATACAAGTTTAAGAAGTAGTGCCAGTGGAACAAGTGTTGGGAGTGTGGGCTCTATTGGAAGTGTGGCAAGTGTCTCAACTGTGATTAGTGTTGGTGTCAATAGCACATTCAGTTTCACAGGAGATCGAGATACCATGAAGCACAAGTCCAAGTTCAACAATATTGGTCGTGATAAGAAAAAGAAGAAGAAGCAACGCAATAAAGCATCTAGACGAAAGATGAAGCCAGGGAGCGAGGAGGAACTAACGGGGTTAGTTGAAACTTTAACACATGCTTGTCCTGATGATCATTATGTCGATGTCATCAGTGAAACAATTACCTTCCTTTTACAAGTTGATAAGAAGTCGATGGCTACATTGCTCTTTGAATCATATAAAGAACTTTCGTCTGTCATTGAACAGTCTCAAGTAAATAGGTTGACAAAAGACAATGAGGCAAAGATTGAGCGTGAGAAGGAAGATCGCAAAGAGGGGCGAATATATGAGAATGTTGAACATCTATGTGAAAAGGATATTAATGCAATCAGATGCTTGCCACTGAATAAGAGTGTGGAAAGCACTCTTTCCTTTTTACTTTAAACTAAAATGAAGCTCTACAAGTGTTACTAAAGATGTGTTCTTCTTTATATAAAGTATGATCAGTGTTCACTTTACGATACAAACTCAATGAAAATAATAAAAGATATACTCTCTAAGAAAAAAAGATACCCACATTTGATCTAAGTCTTCTTACTCTGTCTATTGTCATAGATTGTTTGTATGTGAGGGATGATGGTATTGCAAGCAACATAATGCTAGTATGGTCTCGGGAACAGTGAATTATATGCCTGACTTACTGATGTGACTTTGTTTAGTAATTTGTCCTGTGGTTGATAGGTGTCGCCGAATTGAGAAAATGAGCTTCTCTAAAGTTTTCGATATCATGGCATAAGGCCATCTTTGGCCATCATCTCGCTCTCCTGCCAGCCTGCTCTATTTCTACTATCAAACGGATTTTAATGCAATGCCCAGAGTATTGGGGAAGATCTCAATCAATTGATGATGGGATTCGCCCGCATAGATATGATACGAGATTGGTAACAAAGAATACACGATGAGACGTTTTATATTATTGCAATCACTGCTTGTAGCTGGCGCAGCAGCGAAACAGGCATCTCTACGTGGTGGGGATGGTGACAGTAAGTTAGTGGGAGGCGGTAGTTTATCATCTGATACAGTGATTGATAACGATATAAACATAGATGAGGATAATAAAGAATATATTGAAGATACCTCACGAAGACGCTTGAGCATTAGTGATGAAGGTTCAAAAGTGAAGAGTTATATCGATGCAGAGATAAACAACAATGTAATACAGAAAGCTAGTGTAGTAGTAGATGGTGGTGGTGATAGAATCTTATCGTCGGCTGCTGATGATGATAGGGATATGGAGGAGGATTTGGAATATATTGAAGATACCTCATTAGCAAGGAGGACAAACACTGGGAGATTGATAAGTAGTAATAATGATATGGAAGTTGTTGAAGTATACTCAAATCGAACGTCGCATCGTTTGTTTCCCTTTCAAACTAGAATCATTGGTGGAAAACCTGCGGATTTGACTGATTCTTTTGTTGTTGCATTGTATGACAAAGATGGTAATCATTTTTGTGGTGGGTGCCTTATAGCCAAAGATGCTATACTAACTGCGGCGCATTGTTCGGACACTGTAACAAAAAAAGGGCCTATATCTATCGGGATAGGAAGGATGAAGCTGTCTGATAAAACTGCAGGAGAAATGATTCCAGTTCGAAGAGAGAAGCTGTATCCACGATATGATCCTACACAGGCAGATATTAATTGGGAATGGGACGCCTGTATTATGTGGATGGCGACTCCTACTATGACAAAGGCTAGAACAATATTACCGAATACTAGTCCTTATTTTCCAAGAGCTGGCAATGTAGTGACTGCATATGGCTGGGGAGACACAGATAAAAGCGAGGTTATTGAGAAGAGTGATATGCTTCAGAAAGCCAGTCTACGAATGATATCAAATGAACAATGTAACGAATCAGCAGGCACTTATGGAGCTTATCAAGTAAGTTACAAGGGTCGCATTCAGGACAATATGTTATGCGCAAACAATAGAAGACGTGATAGCTGCCAGGGAGATAGTGGTGGGCCACTAGTATCTAATGGTGTGCTCGTGGGGATTGTCTCGTGGGGCGTCGGTTGTAGGAAGAAGAACTTTCCTGGTGTTTATGTGCGTACTTCTTCAATTGCTACTTGGGTTAATCGAAATGTTTGCTCTTTTAGTATGATTGTGCCGCCTGGGATGGAATGTAATGATCAATGGAGAAGATTGCAAGAAGAAGAAGAAGAAGAAGCCAGTCTCTTGCCTTAAAAGATGATGAGATGGTGTATCTTTGAACAAGTTGAGATGTGATGTTATGTATTTGCTTGTATTATTGTATGCTCTTAAGTTGTAATGTTATATAAGTTGTTCCAATTAAATAGGTGTTCGTCACTAGTCCTCCCCACATTGCTGCTACTGAGGCAGGCTGAGACCGCTCACGCCCAAGTAGAGCTCAAAATCTCAGGGGAGAAGCTGAGACCTACTAAGGATACCCGGGGGAAGATACCCTTATATCCATTTGTTCATTTATTTGTCGACGCACAACTAGGCTTGTTGGTTTAGGGGGCATATCCCATGACATAGGTGGGCGCCGCCCACGTGGGCCCCACCTTGGTCAAATGGCACGTGTTTGTACCCGTATATCCCCTAAAAATACCCGTAAATAGGCCATTTTACTGCCATTTGAGCTCCAAAAGGGGTCAACTTGACCTGTGCTGTAGGTGGGCATGCCCACCTGCCCACTATACCAACGAGCCTACGCACAACCTTTTGATGCTCTCTCATACCACACCACATAACTTCAACTTATTCTCGGCAATATAATCGATGCTGTGTTCCTTGATAATATTAAATTGTCTCAGAATGTCTAAATAGTAATAGGAAAAAGAATACATCGTCATCACTCGTCATATTATTCTCAATGGTGAGTTGTATGTATTTGAGCTAAGATATGCTATGTAGTATAGAGAGTATGGTATATATCTAACCTTTGTATTATATATTATTGTATACATGCATTATCACTATCATTTCCTACTCCAGCCACCACCCAATAGCAGCATGGGGAATAGCAGTAGTGCCAGCTCTTCACTCTCCACTTCAACCCACACAAAAGCTACAATGAAATCTTCATCTAATAGAACAACCACAGCAACTACCTCAACATACGATGGCAGTATAGGCACGGGTATACTATCTCCGGCTTTATCAATGTCTGGCTCGGCAACAGTTACGCCAATAACACCCATGACACCATTAACCACTCCCAGAACGCCATTGCAAATATTAATGATGGGAAGACAAAATTTAGTAGACGGTCTCAGGGGTGGGCCATATAGTAGACGGGGAACAACAGGGGGTAGTCAAACACCTAACTTAATGAGTAGTGAAACATACAACATATGTGAAGAAACATGTGTTGACGACGAAGATGATCAATATAGAGAGAAACAATTATTGGCATTACAATTATTTGCAAACTTTTTAAATACTGCCGAAACTACCTTGAATGATATTACTGAACGTGAAAATTCAGGTCATCAGGTATTAGGTCCTGGTATTGTACGGGTGTGTAATGATTTGGCAGATGAAATTGATAGTGTGGCTAGAGCATTGGATAAAGAGCATAGGGATGCTACTGAACATTTGCAACAGGTTATGAGTGATCATGAATTAAGTCTAATTGAGGAGGGTGATCCTCAAGAAGAAGAGAAGAAGGAAGTTGATACTAATGATACAGCGTTGGTACAACAAACGAATCAGACCGCTATGGTATTATCTACACTATCAAACAGTGAAAGTTTAGCCTCATTTCAATCACAAGAGGAGTTTATTACAACTTTATCAACGACGCATACTTTATTGATAGATATGGCAGCAGCACTGCGAGCAGTGACTCAACAGGAGGCACAAGAGCTTGGGGAAGTTGCATTAGAAGTTGCCCGGATGTTTGTTTGGTCACTGGGTATGGTACACAGTAGTATGATTCAAAGAACTGTACAACCAACTGAACATTATCAACCCAATCCTTTACCAGAGGAAGAAGATAATGAGGATGAAGAAAATGATGAGTCAAAACAAAAGAGTAGTAGTGCAACACCAAAACATCGAGTTACTTGGTTTAATGAAAGTGCCAAAGATTCGTCAACAAAGGAACTTGGACCAGTAGTTGAGATATTAGGAGAAGAAGAAAAGAGAGATGATCAACAGCAGAGTCAACCAAGTACTCCGCCAAAGAACAAATCAGACTTGAGATATACGCCACAACTATCCCCGGTGGCCTCATCCCCAAACTCTTCGCCTGTCAAAAACAACATATCTACAAAATACTCTTCTGAAGTTGGCGGAGAACAGCGAGTACGTGTACTCTGGCCACCACTTCTGCCAGCAGTTACTGGATCCGTTGCTCAATGTGCACAAAGTGCCACAGAGCATCCCATCCCAGCGATTGCTCTAGGATTGACATGTGGTCCTGCCATCACTGCGGCAGCTTGTATTGCTGGTCCGCCATTACTGGTAGCCGATTGGGCTATACAAAGCTCTTATGATGCATTGTCAGAACATACACCATTAGTTGAAAATGTCGAGAAGGGTGCAGCGAATGCATTACAAGTTGCAAAATTAGGAATACTATGTAGTAAATTGGTAGTGAAACAGGGCATATCAGTGGGTGAACGTCAAATTGAACGACGTGGGGGATTGGGAAAAATATGTGAGGAAACCGTTGGAGGTGCCGTCGACATGATAACACACCCAGTTGAGACAGCTGGATTATGCTGGGAAGGGCTCTTCTGGATGGGTGGAGCTGTGCGAGATACAGTAGGGTTTGTTAAAGATGCGGTCTCTGGAGGAGAATGTCTGACTGAATAAATGTAAATTATAATGTTATCAATAAACTAAGTAGAAGAAGGCTTTCTATCATCTATATTTTCACCGCCAAACCCCATTTCTAACTGCAACATGAGTTGTGACACCTTTTCTTCGAGTGGAGTTAAAAGTTGTTGTGTCAACTCCTTTGCTTCTGCAAGCTCGCTCTGAGCTTCAGCAATATGCTTTCGAAACTCAATTTTATCTGCCTCTAGACTCTCGTTCATGTTTTCTAGGAAGGCTGCATCGTCCTGTACTTTTCTATGCTTTTTCCTTAGTGTCATACATCGCTGTTCTAAATGATTGCGCTCTTGTTTGAGGGCCGAGATTAGATCAGCAGTAGATACATGCTCACTTCTTGTAGTCTCATACTCCCGACGAATGGCTTCAAGTTTACCTTGGTAAAAGTTACGCTGTTGCTCGAGTTGGCTCTTCAATAGTGTGTAGTACTGACCAGCAAAGCCTTCTAGCTTACGATGTATGGCCTCGTCATCTTCCGCAGATGAGGAGTATGTGGGAATAGTTGATCTTTCCATTGCTGTAAGAGGCAACGATTGGCCTTCTCCTGAATTACCCCCGTTCAATAGATTGAGGCCTCGCTCTTCATTCATTAGCTGAGGGTCTGTGCCCTCGACTATCTTGCCATTCTCGGAGCTTAGTAATCTATGCACATAGCCACCTCCGGCGAAATCCCATACATGTTGAGTTTCTGTATCTAGTGCATATGCATGAAGTGTTTCTTCATAATGTTGCAATGCATGACCTAAATGAGATGGTGCCTGTGGAGCTTGATCGGTGCCGTCATCTGCAGCTGATGGGCATTGCATAAACGAGGATGATGGTCCATTGGAACATGATATGACACCACATATAAGACAAACATAGTTCCTGACTGTTGTTGCACAAACATGACATTTTGAAAGAGCTTGATTCAAGCCAGAATGATCATATCTGCAAACTGGACACGGAGACTCGGCCCATCTCGCCAAACAGTCAATATGAAACGAGTGGTTGCACACTGTTGTCAGTATAGATGATGATTTATCATCCGAGGTTGACGCAAGACTATCTAGACATACGGGACATTGTTGATCATCTTTTGCAGATACGGCAAGTGATTTTTCATTTGTTTTCGATGCAAAGAAGGGTCCTAGAAGACTCACGCCGTCCTCCCCATTTAGATGATGAGTGAGATATACTGAACATATCTCGGTATCATCAAGTGATGTGTAAGGTCGGTCATGAAGATCTGATACAAATACATCAGCTGATTCTTCAGAATCCAATACGAAAATGATGTGATAATTCTTATCCTCGCTTTCGCTTTGATGATCATTAGCAGGAAAATTTTTAATATCCTCTTCATTGTAATCATCCACAAAGCATTTCTCTTCTTCGTAACCAGTTGTATTGTCAATAATGTTAGTATTATCCAATGATATTGATCGTCCTCTATCAAGTTTGCTAATTGATACTTCACTCAAAGATGTTATCAAATTACTACCATCTATATCATCGTGTTCATGAGCCCAAGTTTGTGATCTACTGCGTCGCATTGTTCCAGCTTGATTTTCATCATTATTAAGATACTTTGCTTTACGTTCCTTCATCTCCCGTCTCCTATGACGATATTTAGCCTCTTCTAATCTTGATGAACCGATAACAATTCTAACTTGTTGGATAAAAGGACGATGACTCCGTACTAAATTTAACACACCGTCGGGTACTTGATGAGGCGGTACTTCTGTCATCACTGCTATTCTTTTCGTTATTTTCTCATCAATATCAGATGATGATTCAATAGATGAGCAGGAAGAAAAGGAGTCTATAGACGATTCCGAACTATCGTCTGAATCTGAATCATCATCATCAATATCACTGTCATAGTGATCATCGCCAAGTAGAAGTCTTTGTCTCCTATGACTGCGGTCATGTATAGTAACAATACTACCAGCATAAGTACCTAATGCAGGATTTCCAAACGTTACATGCCACCGACGAATACGATTCTCCAATCTAAATATTTGATGGTCATAATCACCAACATCACCACATTGCAAACTATTGTTGTTTTTGGTATCCTCTACTACTCCACCGCCGTCGCTTTTGATATCAGATGATACACCGGATAATTCTGGTATTTCTGGAAGTGGCGAACCAACTCTTATTGACATTGTTATCTTACTATTTGCCTAACTACACTATGGTACGATAACAACTCTCTTTCATTGCCAAAAGATAAATCAAGATACCATCGTTGGTATCCTAACTCCTATCGCATATCTGCGGCCTAAGGAAAATAGGAAGGCTTTCAGTTAGAGTTCAATGCAATGCAACAATGTAGGAAATTAAGTAGAGATAGTAACCAGACAGTTTTAACACTTCGATGTCTTCATACACCATAGGACCGAACCTTACAGCGTTGCAGTCGGAACCGTATGACCGTAGGTATAAAAAACGTCAATTGTAAATTGTAACACTTAATAACTTTACCTTTATGTTCAAGGTGCAATGGATTGATCTTGAGGTGGGGCACTAGGAAGTGGTGCAGTCTCAAGAGGTTTCTGTAGTACTTCTTTCACTTCATTTACTGCAGCTACAAGACTCGGTTTTACATTCCTTTCATCTGCCTCCGCCTCAACAAGCTCGGGCATTAAAGCAGAAACATCGATTGAAGATGGCTTTGAATAACCAGCTGGTACTGTCACAGAATCGCCAAGAACAACACCGTCAATACCATCTTTCAAGTTGTATAACTTGGCAACCAAATTACAATACTTGCCAAAGACGCCAGCTTCACCTTTCAATTCTTGAACAATCTTCTGATCTTTAGCCTTCATAAACTTACAATGTCGCATGACATGTTCTCTTGCCATGAGTAGTACATCATGAGGTGTGCTACTTACACTACTGAGTTTCATAAAGCAACATCCATCCTTTTGGGCGATACAGTTTCGACATCTCAAGCCAACAGCTTGGGCCGGAGCCTTCATATTCACAGATGACATTAGTTCAGGTGAGATAGTAAATAGCTCGAGTTGCTGCAATAGAAACTTTTCAGATGGATGTAATTTTTTTGCTGCTTCTCTTGAAAATGTACTGACAAATGGTAACCCGTCGAGAGGAGCAACTCGGAATAACTTTCCATAATCTTGTTCAACCATTATCGTACAGCCTTGATCACCATATTTGATTTCAGGATGTGTTGATCTGGGGACTGTCACCTTTTTGGGTGCCTTGGGTTTGGGTTTGGGCTTGGGCTTGGGCTTTGTTACCCCTTCAGATGATGGAGGTGCTTCACCTGCAGTCGCCTTCTTACCCTTGCAAATTCTTTCATGCTCAACTGCCTCGTTAAAGTCAGAGAATTGTTTAACCTTACATATATCACATGTCCAAACTGTTGCCCAGTTCATTTCACCACTACTTGGACTGGGACTTGCATCAACGTCAATAACTTCTTGCTCTTCCTTCTTCTTTTTTGCAGGAGGACAAACAGCACTAATACCCTCACCGTCATTTAAAACATCCCCTGCCTTTCTCTTTGCCTGCTCTTGTTTAGCAGGAGCTCGTTCAACTTGTTCCACAGAGCTACCAGCTACTGTCCCCGTACCACTAACAGATTGAGGCAATCCTCCTCCACTCACAATACTATCTCGTGTAGGTAGAGGTTCGGCTAATGGTAAGTCTGCTACCCTCAATGGCATTGGACCTCGACATGTTTGTTTATGAACTGCCACCTCTTCTTGTGAACGAAATCTCAAAACCATACATACATTACAGTTAATCCAATTCTTATCTTGACATGATTTTTCATGTAATGCAGCCTTTTCTGTTGTCCAGAATAACAGTTTACATTTACGACACTTGTATAGCGTTTTATTTACAATACCATCTGTTGGCAAATGATTTTCATCCACTGTTTTGTTTGTGGTAGTGGTAGTAGTAGTACTGGTAGATGCTGTTAGAGTTGACTGAGGTCGGGATGTGTCTGATGAAGAGGAGAGTGGTGCTTGGGGTGGTGGTTTATTATTTTGAGGAGACGGTGGCTGTACCTTTCCTGCCTTGCAATTCTTCTCATGTTCTTCAGCCTCTTTAGATGTATTGAATTTTGCAACCTTAACATGAATGTATATTTTAATATTATGAGTCGATACAATATGAGTATAAGATATATATGTGATTTAATATGAATATACAATTACAAAAGGTACCATATGAGTATAATCAAGATTAAGATATATTATGGCCTCTTGTTGTGTATACATATCATCTCATGTAGTCAATGAAGCTCACCTTGCACACATCGCACGTATATACCGTTACATACTTCTTCCCTACTTCCTGACCACTACCGCCGACGTTTCCGGGAGGATTATTGTTGCTAGTAGATGACATGGCTGGTGATTGCATAATCGATAGCACTGATTTGTCCACGGCCCATTCCCATTGGCATTTGGCGAGTTTAATTATTTTATTCACGAGAGAGCGAGAAATATCGTAAGAAAGGGTCATTATTGCAAATATGATGCCGGGCTAGCTGGGATGGCACAGGTATATAATAATTCCCTGTTATTGCAAACGGGCTAGCTAGAGCTGCTTCCTTTAAACCAACACTGTTTATTGTTTACCTGCCACAGACATATTATAAGTATTATTATAATATATTAACCTACATTTAAAATGGTAACATCACCTGCAGATACTCGTCGATTGCTCAGCAAAACATCAGGGTCGGGAACGCCTCGTGTTGGTATGCATCTATACCAAAACGATGATGATGACGACGATGATGTAAGCGTTTTGACATTTCATACTATGGGCACACAAATGAATGATACTAGACGGCTTAGTGGCGGCGGCGGTAGTAACTATATCAAATCGGCACGTCAATCATTAGATAGACTTTCTTTATTCGATGGTAAAACAATGGCATCGGGTGATTTATTGCGTATATCAGAAGAGGAGAGTCAAATGTCATCATGTCATTCTAAGAATTCTAGAAGTAGATCATCGGTATCAACGAGAGATGAAGAGGAACAGAGTAAAACAACAGATGTAGATGACGAAGAAGAAGATGATGATACGATCTCCCTAGCTCAATCTGTATTGACAAATACCAACAAGGTATTATCCAATATTGATTCGTCTCCATATCGTAGGAACAAGATAGAAGTGACGACAACAAGTAAGGAATCACCAATCAAGAGTAACGATGATAAAGATAAAGAAGATAGAAAGTATACCTTCGTCAACACGAGTAATAACTTTAATTCGACAAAGGATAAGATTAGTAAGGATACTAATACGCTCGAGGTATCAAGTAGCTTTCTCCGGTCATATTTTCGTGATGATGATAATGAGAATCGCAAGCCTACAACTACAAATAGATACCACAATCAAGATAGAAGTAACTCTAGCAGTATCACCACTAGCCGATTGAAAACAAAATTTGACGGTATTAGAGATACCAATAAGGATAAACATATAAAGCAGCTTGAATCCGAAACAAAACGACTACAAGAGCTACTAAAAGAGCGTCAAAATGAAACTAGAAAGTCAAGCGAAACATTAGGTACAAGTATTAGGAATGCCAATAAGTTACTTGAGAAGATATCGGTCGGTAGAAAATTTTAAAACAAATATAGAGGATAGGCTTGGCGTGTGTCTAAGCTGTTGACGTTGTTTGCAATAGGGGTAAAAATAATGTACAAATAGTCGTAGTTTGGTTTGCTACCATAGATACTCATTGTCTTAGCAGCATATTATACTTGCCCTTTACTTCTTCTCACTAGTAATGATAGTTTTGCATGCTTGTAGCAGTCCCAAAAACAGTGGATTTGGTAGCTCTGGTCTGCTTGTGAATTCTGGATGAAACTGTGCTGCAACAAAGAATGGATGTTTCTCTTCACTCAGTTCCACAACTTCCATTCGTTCTCCAGATGTATCTGTATTCCTACCCACAAATTGCAAGCCTGCTTCTTCTAGTCTTGGTACCAATTTTGGATTTACCTCATATCTGTGGCGGTGTCTTTCCATTACCTTCTCTTTGCCATACAGTCTATGGGATATGCTGTCTTTTTTCAATACTGTTTCTCTGGCACCAAGTCTCATCGTTCCACCCATTCGTTCGGTATCTCCTTCGGGCATGAAGATAATAGCATCTTCTTCATCTTTCACAAGATCGCTGCAAAACTCTGCACTGTTTGACTTTTCTATTCCTAGCACATTTCTACTATACTCGATCACTGCCGCTTGCATGCCTAAACATATACCGAGAAAAGGCGTTCCGCTCTCACGGCAATACTGAATTGTAGCGATCTTGCCTTCCATACCTCTACTTCCAAAGCCACCGGGGACAACAACTCCATCAACGTGTTTAAGATCTTCGGCAGGATTTAGACTTGACACTTCAAGATATTCAAGACGAAGTCTTTGCTTGGTGGCAATAGAAGCGTGAGTTAGGGCTTTCTCGACTGACAGATAGGCGTCCCCCTGTTCAATATACTTCCCCACTACTGCGATGACAACTTCCGACTCCGGTTCATCGACACTATCTGCTAGTTTGTTCCAGTCTTGAATCACTTTACTTTCTGAGATATCTGTAATATCTGAGTTACTATAGTTTACACCTTTTTGAAACGGCCCTAGTCTTAATCGTTGCAAGAGCATGGAGTGTAGGTTCTGTTCAATCATCATTAATGGAACTCGATATATATTTGATACATCATGAAGAGATAGTACTGCTCCTTTGGGCACGGATGTGAACATCGACAGCTTTGATATTGTACCAGGTTCCAATGGTGCGCTGCCTCTGCAACATAAGAAATCAGGTCTTAGTCCTAGTGACATCATGCCTTTGACTGAGTGTTGTGTTGGTTTAGTCTTCTGTTCCGGTGGACTCCCCATCACTGGAACCAATGATACATGACAGAAGCTAAGATTTTTATATCCAAGATTCTCTTGTAGCTGACGCAAGGCTTCAACAAATGGCATGCTCTCAATATCACCCAAAGTACCTCCAAGTTCTACAATACATATCTCTGGAGGTTCATCAGTATCGATACTATTATCCTTGGCAGATTTAGAGAATCTTGATACAGGTTGTTTTGCCACTCTTAATATCCATTCTTGTATAGCATCCGATATATGTGGAACTACTTGCACAGTCTTGCCAAGATAATCTCCGACTCTTTCCTTTTCTATAACTGATTGGTATATCTTTCCAGTACTAAGATTACTTTCTTTTGTTAAGGATACACTAAGGAATCGTTCATAGTTTCCCAAATCTAAATCCGTCTCTCCGCCATCGTCAAGAACAAAGACTTTATTATACAAATATTGTGGTGTAAGTATAAGTTGTTGTCTGTTATTTGTATGACATTAAAATTATGTACAAACTTTTACATACCTTCACCGTGTTCAAACGGAGACATGGTACCAGCATCAACATTAAGATATGGGTCAATCTTTAAAGCGGTAACTCGATATCCCATAGCACGGAAGAGCTATGTGGTTAAGTTGCAATGGTGTATTATATGTGTTAGTAAAAAATGTGCATTGATATGACATATGATATGAATTTATGAACTGATACTCATACACAACTTACCACTCCAATCGACGATGCTGTAACACCCTTTCCAATACCCGATAGTACTCCTCCAGTAACAACAACAATCTTACGATCTTTATCATGTGTGTCTTGTATGAGTGTTTCAAGTGTAGCTGGTAGACTTCGTAGTTGATGGTCATTGTTGATAATGTTTTTGTTTATTGGTGTTGTAGCCGTCGACACAAATGGATAGGCATGGGGTATTATTGCAAGGCAAAATATGACAAGCCATGCTGTCTGGAGAAGAAACATAATGGCCATATATTATTGTAGAGGTTTATCACTATTGATACAAGTTGGTTAGTCGACTATCGGAATCGCTCTTTGATGATGATGGATTTGGCGAGAGGTATCGCCAATTTTATTCTTTTTTTTCTTCCATGAGCATGAGATGTCACAGCCACAACATAATATATAATTTGATGTTGATCTCAGTTCCAACCAAAATCTACAGAGGCAAAATCGATAATGTCTACGCCATATAATGATCCGCCATCTATTCGGGTGCCTTATATTAATTTGCAATCGAATAAATGCAATCCATTAGCAGATAAACACTCTTCTCCAACACAACTAATTTCTAGGACTGAGTTTGATGCAGCATATGATATGTACCAAGCACTGCATATACGAGGATATAACACATCTTCACAATTAAAAGATAAGCAGTTTAATGCCAGTGATATACAACCACTATTTGAATCGTTGAATGATCAAGATAAGAAATCATTTTGTATAGAGAATAAAGCAAATGAAAGTAAACAATTAACGCCGAGTCAATTTCTATCAACTAATGATACAATACAACGGGGATATTGCAGTTTCCTAGTACAGCATAGTAAAGTGGAGATGGACAAGTTATTATCAAATCGTCTTCCAGTAGTACATCTACCTGTTGCAAATGAATCTGATATTAACAATACAATAAAAGTTGATTATGGATCTGCGGTTTGGTTTTTCTTTGGTAAAAACTACATCAATAATGGGAAGAATAGTGATGATAATAACACTAACATGTTACAGGGTAGACCAGAACATACAGATTCGGTTACACACGATGGTACTTGGCATTACCAATTATCTGGAACAAAGATATGGAAATTGAGACCTACAATGGAATTAATGAAAAGAATAAAGGAGTACACAACAATACATCAACAAGCAGAGATGAAATCTCTTTCTGGCACAAAAAGAAAGATTGATAAAACAAATGATGAATCCAATCATGATGATAGCACTGACAAGAGTTATTTAGAAGTAAAATGTGAACAGGGTGATATATTATTCCTTAACACACGGTTATGGTGGCACAGTACATTGATACCAAAACAAGATGTACCATGCATATCATACGCTCGAGATATATACTTTCAAAACACAGAAAAGTCGGGATCTTGTAAGTCTAACAATGAGCAGGGCAGCAACAAAGATGATGATAGTCAAGTGAGTAACCAAGATGATATAAAACAGCAATCGTCAATGACTAATGTTGATGGTACCTATGCTGCAGAAGATGTTGAAGCTGAAACCATCCTATTCACAGAACATACCATGCCAGATTGTGAATTGCACAGATCAAAAACAAATGCAAATTGTCAAGTAGTGGAATTGGATGATGAAAAGACTGGCGAAAGTTTTATGGCAGTTGTGACATTAAGAGATATAAAGGCTGGAGAATTTTTCTCTGTATTAGAGACAGACAATGAAGAGAATAGCGGAGAAGAAGAATGTGAGGATGATAATGATTGGGAAAATGAAGATCTGATTAAATGTGAAATAGCCACATAATCAAATAAAGTTTAATGAAATATTGCAAAACAGACAACATAAATCTTCCTTAAGAATAGCACTTACATGTCTAATTTGTAAGTTTCAAACAAGGCAACCCCTTTTAAAACTCAACTGTCTACTAGGTGTAGCTGTCTTGTTGTAACTCCCCCATGAGTGATGAATATGCTATAGTACACATTCCCAAGTCCTTACCTATACATGGGATGGCTTTGACAAGCACTGGCAGGAAAATAGAGCACAACAAGGTAGTGGTTGACACCCAAACGTACGAATCGAATGGCTTGGTTTCCCTCGAAAAGTCAGGTTTCTCTCGTCTTCGAGGTGTAGCCGTCTTGTTGTAACTCTACCATGAGTGATGCATATGCTATAGTACACTTTCCCAAGTCCTTACCTATACATAAGATGGCTTTGGCAAGCACTGACAGGAAAATAGAGCACAACAAGGTAGTGGTTGACACCCAAACGTACGAATTGAATGGCTCAGTTTCCCTCGAAAAGTCGGGATTCTCTCCTCTTCGAGGTGTAGCCCTCTTGTTGTAACTCCACCATGAGTGATGCATATGCTATAGTACACATTCCCAAGTCCTTACCTATACATAAGATGGCTTTGGCAAGCACTGGCAGGAAAATAGAGCACAACAAGGTAGTGGTTGACACCCAAACGTACGAATCGAATGGCTTGGTTTCCCTCGAAAAGTCTGGATTCTCTCGTCTTCGAGGTGTAGCCGTCTTGTTGTAACTCCACCATGAGTGATGAATATGCTATAGTACACATTCCCAAGTCCTTACCTATACATGGGATGGCTTTGACAAGCACTGGCAGGAAAATAGAGCACAACAAGGTAGTGGTTGACACCCAAACGTACGAATCGAATGGCTCGGCAGTTTCTTCAACATTCATACTGACTGTGGTTCATCCATCATATTACTTCATAATTACACTAAAAAAGACTGTATAACTTGAATTGATGGGTTCTGGTGTGAGGTCATTGCTTGATAGTCAAATGTGTGTTTTTCGTCTGTTACAGAAACGCATTATGACGAGATGAAGGAGTCCCAATTAGTAAAGAAAGATACTTTCTTGTTGAACTTGGCAATCTGCTTGTAAAGAATACGCACGCTGATTTTGTGCTTATAATAATTTAGA
>Ga0214477_100388_pt1 | contig 30702 bp, 20 predicted proteins | sample M1_20Mar14CPVII9_FD_165058 | JGI IMG/M metagenome (GOLD analysis project Ga0214477, IMG submission 165058) | Marine eukaryotic communities from Monterey Bay, California, United States - M1_20Mar14CPVII9sort6BwellC16 | ecosystem: Environmental > Aquatic > Marine > Unclassified | place: USA... | reverse complement strand
TACATTTATTCTTCACTTGATATATCCGCATGTAATATGCAGCATCAACACTATCTCTAATACTTGATTGTTTCGAGAGAATAAATGTTTATGAGCAGCAAAGTTATAAATGTTCATGCTACAATTAGATACTTACAACAATATCGTCCACTATAAGGCCGGTCCATACACCTAACACCGGGTAAACTGCTCCCGCCTAAGCGGATTGCGGTTTAGTTGGTGAACAGTCTTGAGTTTGGTGACATCTGGTATCGTTTAGATTAGTGCTTGAGAGTGGAAGATAAGCAGATGCCCCCAACGAATATGGAGTTGATCTGAGCCACAGGTCAACTCCGCAAGTGAATTAAGTCAGTTATGTATTAGTAAGATTAATGTTTTGAATACACGGACAGGCGTTTCACTACCTAGCACATATCGTAAACCTACATGGGCCCCTAAGGCCACAAATGGTTGAGATACTGTGCTAGAGGTGAGACGCCCACCCGTGTGGAGAGATGGTGACGTGTGTCAGAGACTCTGAAGCACGTTCAACATCTACGTGTGAACACCCTAAGAAAAACACGTAGAGAAGAGAGAGCATTAAACTCACTTCCTTGTGGATATCAACAATAGAAGTAGATTAAGCTCTTTGGAGAAGACTGAGGGATATACCGTCAATCAATTACGTCGACGTCGAGAGGGTGCCGTACACACCGTCTGAGGTCATTGCAGTTATTCGTCACAAAGTTTTCCAACACCCCCATGTTCGCTCATGGCCACTTAACCCACCCTTTTAATTTGTTCATTTTGTTAAATACAGGTTATTTTTGTGAGTTGGTATATTAATTGAAGGGATACCTTTTGGAGCTAGATCAAGATCAGTTCAGCGACTATTCAGGCCAGTTACCTTGGAGCATGAGTGTCACGGAACTGGAGCTCAATGGGCAAGTATGTGGCTTTGTACTTGCCCGGCGAGCACCAGTGAGAACGTTTTACACAAGTAACGGAGGACTTCTAAGGGACTCGTCCGTGAACATCTCAGAAGTCAGGTACTCTGGTGTTTAGTTGGTGAACAGTCTTGAGTTTGGTGACATCTGGTATCGTTTAGATTAGTGCTTGAGAGTGGAAGATAAGCAGATGCCCCCAACGAATATGGAGTTGATCTGAGCCACAGGTCAACTCCGCAAGTGAATTAAGTCAGTTATGTATTAGTAAGATTAATGTTTTGAATACACGGACAGGCGTTTCACTACCTAGCACATATCGTAAACCAACCAATCATTATCATCAACCAATCATCAATTAGAGGTTGATATAGGTATGAATGGACGGACATCATAAGTGCAAGACTATCATAAGTGCAAGGACTATATAATACCTTACTAAGTGAAAAACAACATGGTCGACACCTCTAATAGTGACGATGAAGTTCGTCGTAAACTCTTAAAACCAAAAGTCAGTGAAGAAGAAGCACTATCAATCCTGATTGACCTATACTGTAGTGATGGCTTTGATAACAATATCAAGGTACCACGAGTTCAAGTAATAAAAGAATTAGATTCCTATGATGATATTAATTATCTAGTTGAAATTAATGGTGAGAAGGCATTGCTTAAGATACATAATGGTGTGGAATCCGAGCAGTATATCATTGCAACAACACAGTCACAGCGTGATAATCAGTCCAATAAATGTTTAAAGGTTGATGAAACTGATACACCTTCTAATGGGAAATCTTCTAATATAGATGAGAGCAGTGGTGGTAGTATTATTGATCTACATTCTGCTATCTATGAGCACATGGCTGATACCAAGTATAATATTACCACTGGCAAGACCATCAAACCAAGTACAAACACTTCTTCAGATGATACTTCAGGAGTTTGTATACGTGAATTATCCGTAGTAAGTCCTCAACAACAACATAGTCCTTGTCAATTAGTTATTCGATTACAATCATGGGTACATGGTACACCCCTTAGTTCTATCCAATACTGTCCAATTGAAACATTATTCGATTGTGGTACATCACTTGCCAACATGTGTCATGCATTAGATGATTTAGCTACTAAAAATCCTAAAGCATTAGCAGCATCGAAACGATATCATGCTTGGGACGGCAAAAATTTATTAGATGTTAAACCATATGTATCACATATTGATGATGAAAATCAATCCAAGTTGGTTATGAGTGTAATGGGTGAATTTGATAAGATCATTATCAAGGGTAAAGTTGGTGAGAAATTTCGTTGTGGTATCATCCATGGTGATTTTAATGATGCCAATATCGTAAGTTCTATGTTGTTGTGTCCTGATTTCTTCTTTGTAGCTTAACCTATGTGAATTGCCTGACACCCAACTTTTTATTCTATCATGAAAGATAATTGGAGATGGTATGAAGGTTGCTGGTGTTATTGATTTTGGAGATACAGTGTACAGGTAAGTTCAATGAACGCATATTTTGATTATGATGCATGCTCGATAAACTAGAGTCCCTAGAGTTTTAGAGGAAGATTAAAAGTCGACCGATTGACGAAAGTTGTCGGAGTCTTTGAGTCTTCATTACTCGCCTCAGTGCTAGGGACTTCATTTCATCTGTAGCTATAACAAACCAATTTCCAGGATTAAAGCACCTGATAACTGTCAACGCTATCATGGACCACCTCTCTTTATATACTCCATGTATATAAAGGGAAATGGTGAATTGTCATGACGACGGCAGTTATACATTTCACCTCGCTTTTTTTAGTTACAAGTGGTTACTCACACACATCTATTCCCTACCTCTCTCGAAACATATGTAAAGTTGGAGAGTCCTTGATGTGTCAGTTGCCATGACATATGCTATGATATCATCATATGGTAAAGGCAAACGATCAATATCGGCTGCATGTGCCGTTTTGCGTGGCTTTCACCACAAGTATCCTTTGACAAATGATGAACGCAAGCATCTCCGACTTCTTATTGCATGCCGACTAGCTCTGTCAGCTACGATGGGTAACTACAGCTATAAGCAGAATCCTCAAAATGAGTACCTCTTGCTACACGCCAAGCCTGCATGGGAAGCACTTGAGTTTATTTGGGGCAGCGATGAAGCTGTTACAAGTGCTATTGAGCATGCATTCAAGATTGCTTGTGATGTACCATCTACATCAAGTGACCTCAACTATGTAGACATTTCCTTTCCAGATCCCTCGGTTATAGACCCTATGTCTTCTGTAAGAATCAAGAGCAAGAAGAGTAATAATACTCAAGAGAACAAAGATCCCGTTGTGACCTTTGTTACAGGTAATAAAAAGAAAGCGGAGGAAGTGCAACGAATCTTATCGACTGGGGGAGAACTTCCATTTACTCTTGTCAATCATAAAGTAGATCTTCCAGAACTGCAAGGAGAGGCAGTCAATGTTGCAAGAGAGAAGTGTGCTTTGGCCGCCAAAGAAATCGGTGGCGCAGTCATTACAGAAGATACATCACTGTGTTTCAACGCTTTGAATGGAATGCCAAGTGTGTACATCAAATGGTTTCTAGAAGCTAATGGTTTAGATGGACTGAATGATATGATTTCTTTTTCCCACGACAAGTCGGGGTATGCTCAAACTATTGTGGCATTTTGTGCTGGTCCAGGTGACGAGGTATTCACATTTGACGGTAGAACACAGGGTAATATTGTTCGCCCGAGAGGTGAACTAGCTTTTGGCTGGGATCCTATATTTGAACCTACCGAGGAAGAGCAGGGTAACGACAGTGTTAAGAAGACATATGCAGAGATGACTGGGGCTGAAAAGGACAGTATATCACATAGAAAGCGTGCATTTGTCAAGCTTCGTGAGTATATTGACAAGAAGTATTCTAAAGCATAATATACTAAGCTTTTTCTTACTTCTATTGACTCTGCTCTACAAGCTACTTTCACTAGTATTTCTCTTTCTTCATACTTTGAAAGTTACTATCTGACTATGTATAGTCTTTTGAAGCAGACTAGAACACAAGAATCCATATTCAACCTCGTCCATTTGATTCGCTTGAAGATTTGAGAATGTGTGTGAGCTCTTTTAAGATACGTCTATCTGATCTAATTTGCAACAATTCATGTTAATAACTCCTCAACCAATGTGTGTATTAGAGTTTCTTTGACTTGTGTATTATAGCTGCAATTCATTTGTTATCATCATCATATTGTTGGTTCATACAATCCAATCATATGCCCATCAGGAGCTCTCAATGCAGCAACCTTACCCATTGCAGGGTATTGTATCGGTCCGTCAAGATTAGCACCCATTTGTACACATCGTGCCACAATCATATCCATATCATCAACATCAAAATTTAGAAACGGTGAATATCCTGCACTTAACTGTGCTTCAGAGTCTGAAGATTGTATACTTAGATGGAAATTAATTGGTGGAGGAGCAGCAGTATCATTATTGTTATTATTGGAAGATGATGGACCTACTGGACATGTAAGTTCTGCCCAATTATCAGTATGTCGTACTACAGCCATTCCTAATCCATTTTGATAAAAGTTTACTGCCGCTGCAACTCCTGTAGATCCTCGTACCATTATCAATGCACGTCCGAACCGTACTCCTATTGATGTCATTGATTATTGATGTATGATGAACAAAAAGGGTATGTAGGTGATATTTGTTGTTAAGACGCCGTGGTGAGCAGTAAAAGTTATGCAGTACTGAATAATATGCAAAAGAGATTCTCTCGATTGGGATAGGTGATGGTTGGTTCTAGCAGGCCCTCAGTAGCGTATCGTAGCTTATCATGCATGTAATTCATGATAAAGAGTGTGAATGAGGTCGATACGTAGCCACATATAAAACTATAGAACTCTCCTTATTCCTTAAATACATTTTTCCATACAATAGGCTAGTTGTAGTAAGTGCGTAGTTGATTTGATGTGTAGAGGAGGATATACACTCCCGCAAAGTTTAGTTTATAGTTGGGTGTTTTTTCGCGATATATCGTTAGTACATATCCGGCATATAGTCTATTACTATTTGGTACACAACATATAATTGCAAAACAGCAATAACTATCTAACTATATCAACAACAAAGTATTATGTGGCAGAACTTTGAACAAGCAGCAGAAAGAGCTGCAACTGATAGAGCAAGAAGAGCTGTACAAACTGCATTTAGAATACGATATGAAGAAGAACCGTTCGATGATAATCAACAACCGCAACAAAGACATGAACCAGCTCTGCCTAATTTGGGTGAGCAGGTTCGGTACTTCTTCTACTCAACAATATTACCCTTCATTATATGGATCATTAAAGCATGTTTAATACTCTTTTCGATACTGGTATTAAGTATTGGTACTTATGCAATCATATGGAATCTTATTATGCAAGGGTTGGATGTCAAATCAAGACCCATCTTCTTTGACTATAATCACGACGAATCAATAATGCCTACTGGTATTGTAGATATGAGATCAACTAAAAGTGCTCCCTGGGTACATGCATGTGTGGAATCTACTTCTTCTAATAATAATGGTGATGTCTGTATCAAAAGTGATATTAAGATGAGTACGAATCACTATAAAGACACAGACGAGAATGAGAAAGATATATCATACAATGAAGATTCAATACTCTTATCAGGTCAGAGATATTTCTTCGAATTATCTCTTACATTACCAGAGTCTGAAATCAATAAACAGCTAGGGGTATTCATGGTAAATGTACGTCTCAAATCAGCTGATCGAACACTACTTGCAACATCGAAGCAACATAGCATGCTACCATATGAAAGCACATTAGTTTCACTATTTCGAAAGACAATGCTTATATTACCATTGGCATCAGGTCTATTGTCAGAAACGAGAACAATCACTCTACTATCTTTTGATCATTATATAGATGCAAATAACAAGAAGCCAATGTCAATGGTTGAAGTTAGTCTGGGAATTGCCAATCCAGCAGCATTCCCTTCAACACTGCAAACAATACAAATACATTCTGCAGAGATTCGATATGGAAAGGAAATGAATGCAATCCAAACAATATTACGGAATTGGAAGTACTCTTGTGCATTTTGGGGGAGTACAATTCTATTTCTCATATATACATGTGTTACATTATCAATCTTACACCGTCGAGCACGGAGAATAAAATGGAAGACACAACCATATGCAGACTTCTTCTCTTCGAGTACTGTAGAAGAATCGGCAAACAACAATAACAACAACAACAACTCAGAGGCAAATGATAGATGGATGGGAGTTGATATAGAAATCCTTAGTGAGAATGATTCTGATGCATGGGAGCCTCTTGATAATAATGACAAGGAGAAGAAGGGTAAGAGTGAAGATGGAAAGAAGAAGACCTCGCCTGATAATAATTTGGTCTCTGATGATGATAACGAGTCGATTTCTTCTAAGCTGAAATCAAAGAAGTCAAATACAACAAGTACCTTTCCTCTAGGCAAACTGGCAGATGATGAAGCAGTGGCGAATCACGAACCTTTGTTTCCTTCTTCCAAATCAAGTAAAGACAAGACAGCAGAACACAAGAGTAGTGCAGTAAACTCAGAGGAAGAAGAAAAGAAGAAGATGTTTACACAACAGAAGGAAGAAAAGGACATGGCAGATATGGTTATGAAAGGACATTCAAAGTATGAGATCTTTACAGGTGAGAGGTGATATATCAAAGGTTGTATGTCGACCATTTGCTCCAACCTTTTCTCATTTTTTTCACTCCTCTACAAGATCATGATGATCCAGACTAAAGGTACTCTTGAATTACTCGAGATATTCAGCCTATGGTGATCCACCACTTATACGGGCCAGTCGGATTGAGGTGGGTAGGCGGGCGGCGCCAAGCGGTGCTTCTCGGCTTCTAGAAAATTACAATGGTGGTGGTTCGGTGGCAGTTTGTATCAAAAAATTTCTGCCACAAATTCTAAATTGTGCCGGCTAATAATAGTGGTTGATACTGAAGTATTTGGCGGCTGTAATATATCTATTTAGTTATCAGGTTTTAGTGATCTGATTTCGATTTGGTGTTTCTGGTTTAGTTATATGATCTTAGTTAATCTCAAGAAGATACACTCTGTTTTCGTAAAAAATTAAAACAAGAACTTGTGTTGCAATTAATATTATATTCATATACAAACCAATACATATTCGATATACAACATGGCAAATACAGATGGTTTGAGTGATGAAGTAGTATCTTCAATGTTGGCAATGCCATCACAAGAGGAGGAGAAGCAGTATCGTATCAGCGGCAGTAAACCTAAACAATCTCATACATTTCCTCGACAAGCACTGTCACGAAGAGAGCAAATGATGGAACAATTAGGTGAGGGAGAAGCACCGTCCGCAACTGTTATACGATCTTCAAGGGCACCTAAGGTACAATCATCATCAAAGAGAAAAAGTGGAAAGGCCGTCACCGCTAATAACAATACTGCAGATACACAAGAGGGAAAAAATAATGAACCAATGGAGAGTTTATCATCAGATTACGATTCACACGCAAACAAACCAAACCATAAACCAGTAATGTTATCATCATGTATTCGTGAACGTCCTGTATTTAAATCAACAGAGGTAATTGATAATAATAATTCATGTACAACAAAGAGAGAATCTCGTTTCAAACAACGTAATCGTATCAGTAATGGAAGTAACATACCAACCGTTGGGGGCTTCCCTTCTTTAGATGCTGCGCCTGTTGGTACATTTACTCGAAGGGGTAGATCTTCTACTCGTGTTCAGCAATCCCCACCGCTAGGTAATAATAATATGAATGTATCAAACATACACCAAGCAAATAATACAATACAGACATTAAATGCAAGCAGTGGTGTCGGGAAAGCGTCAGATTCAATGTTGGCTAATATGTCACTTGATGATATACAGGATGGTGTAGATGAAATTAAATCAATACTATCAGCTGAATCCATTGCATTTTTACGATCAAGGGGAAAGCAAAAGAAGTTAGCAAAGTCTAAAGAATCAATAAATATCATCAATAGTTCATCTGCACAACCCTTGGATAATGATACAACAATAAAGTTATCAAAGCATGAAGCAATTCAATTAGAAGAAAAGAGAGCACACGAGGAAAAAGAAAAGATGGCACAGTTGTTGTCGTCGGTACGTTCTCCTGAGGATATGGATCGAGTTTACAAAGAGGCTCTACAAATTGGCCTTGCTACAGAACTACCGTCAAGTTCAGTAGTAGACACTGGAGGGATAGATGCCGACAATATGAATGATCGATTAAAGAATTTACATACTGCCACATTATTACTTCGTTCAACTTCTCCAAGACAACGATTACTTGGTGTTAGGAGTGTGTGTCAAATCTTGGAAGAGGATGTAAATGAAATGGTAAATACGAGAAGAGCATGTGCATATTCCGAGACTTGTGATGAAAGGGAAACTATTCAAAAAGAATATCCACAGCTATTACCGGTTGCCATCCGATGTCTTCTTGATGAATCTATCGCTACATATCAGACATCAGGCGGGCGTCAACTCCTTTCTATTGTCCTTCGATGTATCCATGCTCTCGTGACTCTATGTGTTCATCCATATCATGTGGTTAATGTTTGTCCAGTGGAAGATGGATGTGATGATCCATTTATTTTATATCAAACTTGCTTTATGAGTGATATATCACATATTCCCCCGGGTACTAGTTTGTACCCACCAACACAAATCAAACCTCTTGATCATGGAGGAGGGGAGAATAATGCGGCTTGCTATAAGGCAGACTCTTCCGCTGCCACGGCAGAAAGTGATTCAAAGGCATTCTATACTGATCCTGCATGGACGCTACTCTCGCGAATGCGTATACTACCCTGTTTATCGGATGTCATTACTTGTTTATCAGTCGATGATTCGACAGAGATGGCCATATCAAATTCAACTATTCAAAGTATTGGTGGTATTTTAGCACTACTGGCTGTACGAAGTCCAGGAGCTGCTGGTGCTATTACACGTCATAAAGGCATCTTGCCATTCCTTGTTTCATTTAGTCTTTCTCCTTCAAATGATAGTAATGTTGAGCTGTTCAATGCAGGAGTGGCCCTGCCAACATTGATATTGTTGTGTCATCTTGCTCGACAATCTAGAGATATTGCTGAACTCGAAGTGCCATTTCAAACAATTATACCTGATCTACAAGCAATATTGTGCACTGAAGGAGGAAATGATGATGAAATAAGAATACAAATGTGGAGTATTATCCTCCTGCGAATTCTTATGAGGTACAATCTTGCAATTGAGCACGTGCAATCCTTTATAAGTATTCTGGCTCCTCGTGTTCAAGTGATGGATCCTGAACGTAGACTTGGAGCACATTGCTTGATGTTATTTGCTAGTATTTGTGATGCATCAAAGGTGATGTCAATGAATGCCAACAATGGTCAGAATCTGGAAGCTATATCAGAAGACGCAAATGATAGCCTGGCAATGTCTGGAGTGTGGTTGTCGTCTTCCGTAAGGGGCTGTATCACATCACTTCAATCAGCTGAAAAGGGTTCTGGTAATGATTACATGAAGCTTCTTTCATCCCAATTGCAATTAATATCATCTTACATATCAACAGCTGCACCAACCATGAATGCAGAATCTATACCCATTGTATCAGAGGAGTCTTGTCTTGAAGTTATTTCGTCTGTACTTACATTTGACATGCTAGACGATGCACTGAGTACAGCTCTTGTGCCTTCTTTCAGCGCGAACTGGAACAATACGCCTGAGACATCTCATGGTTCAGAAGTCGAGGCCATCAGTTGTGAATTTGTGTCATCCGTCATGAAATTAGTTCAAGTTGTTGGAGTCAACAATTTATCAAGTGATTTGAAATCGATCTTATTCAAGAAGATACTCGCATCCTTGGAGAAATCAAGTAGACGAAACTATTCATTGACTCAATCTGTAGAATGTAACATTCATCCTGCACGACTATCTTGGTTAATAGAGTCGGAGTTCTCAGTACTAAAGGTTCTATGTGAAGACAACTTCATTCAAGAAGATGACACTAGTTGGCACTTGATTGCAACATTTGCTTTTTCTCTGATTGGTCGCTTAAACATTGGGCATGAAACAATGGCTGCTTTCATCTTTAGTCAAGATGTATTGTTCAAGGTTAGAAACAAGATAGATCCAGGCCAAAGCCTTCGGAAACTCTTCTTGGCAGAGCTCAACTTAAGTAGTGACCGCAGACTTCAGTTGAATCATAGCTCAAGTATGTATTTTATGCAAAATACAAACACCTACTCGTTGAGCTCATTACGATGTGTAGCAGACTTTGTTGGTGGGCCAAGTAATACTGATGGAGACAGATTCTTCCTGCCACTAGGTGGACTTTGGATGTGGAATGTACTATCAAGTAGTACCACGACTAATGTATTGCCAGACGCAAAAAGAGATGAGAAGTTTCTGGATATTGTATCTCACACGCTTTGCCTTCTTCTTCAACTTGAAATGGTTGAACAAGAAGAGTGTTATACCAACTCAATTGATGGTGGAACAAAGCTCTATCATATTACAAATGTTTGCCTTTGTCCAGAAATGATAGTTAGTAATGATGCAATTGCGTCATCTCTCAGATCACTTTTCCAGCGGTTTATAAATTTTGACCACAAAACAACAGACACTTCCTCATCTTTAATCAGTGAGTTCGTCAAGGCATGCTTCCAGCATTCACGCTTGTCAAAAGAAACGAAGCAGAAACATTCACAAGATGAAGCGGCAGGTGACACAGAAAAGAAACTCCAAGAGATGATCATTGGGGACAAGTCTTTATCTTCAACAGAAGTATATTCAAAAGATGAAATGAGGGCTCTAAATGACTTTGTTGATGATATGTGTAATGCCTATATTGAATACGGAGGTCAATACGCTACATTTACACTCTTTATGCGTCTCTTCCTTCGACATGACTTTCCATCCACAGTCATATCAAATGTACTAATTAAGTTGCATCCAATTCTAAATGTACTCACTATTGAAGATGAGGATAAAGAGATCCTGCATGTATACTTGTCCCACTCAATCAGTGGAGGCCTACCCAATGTCGATTCATCTCACCGTGATCCTAGCAGTGTGCTGGATTCATTCTCGACTGCACTCAAGAAGACGGACAAAGAGCTGTTACGAAATGATTTCGTTTACCTGTTGGCTGTAGCTGGAAAGTCCGTGTTAGTATTGTTTTATCATGTGCATGCTGGTGTTGAGTATTAAGGCTCGATGACTTGACTGCTTTATTTTACCTTAGTTTCCTTTGTTGATTGCCTTTGCATGTCATATGCACTAACATATATCATAATCTTCTCTCTTTCATCATCATAAATTGTGATAACGCGCATCTTCCAGTGCTTGCACGAAATCTTGCATCGAGTTCAAAGGCAATGCAGAATCGTCTATCTGGTATAAATGATACTGCCTTCTTTGACATCTCTCAAGTGTCAAAAAAGTTTCTTCTTAATGAAAATGGTACAAAGGACAGTTTGATAACTTGCGTTTTGGATGTATGCCTAGACAACGAGAGTGAGCTATCCAAGCAAGATAGTGATACGGAGAATGATTTTCAGTGGAACTCTGACAATAGAGATGCTGTTTGGAGAAGACTTGTTGAATTTCTAACAGTAGCTTAGGGTAATATAACTTAAAGACTGGTAATAAACAGTATACCTACATTGTGAACAAAGAAGTTGTCCATTATATATAAAGGCTCTACTATTACTACAAACCAATTCCCCCTCGTGCTACACCCTGCATACTATTTGTTTAGTGTACGCCAACGATCTTTGAGATTGATCGTAGTCCTATCAATCAATTCCATTGAGTAATATGCCTTGATCTGTGCCCAGTTGCCAGCCCCGAATCTCTCAACTCCCAAACGAATGGCTCCGTCTTCCTCCTCGGTAAATCTTTTCCTCTTCTTAACCGTATCATTCTTTCGAGTAATGTGAATCTTTGTCGGTTTCTTCTTTTCTTGCTTTGCCTTATACTTTGTGGGAAGTTTACTCAGTGCAACCCCATCTTCTTCCTCATCGGAAGAGTCATTATCTGAGTCTGTAAAGTTCAGTTGATGTGCAGACTTCTTTTGTTTACGAAAAGAGGGTGTCTTGCCCTTTCTCCTTTTCGCAATACCCTCATCACTTGAATTGTCATCTTCATCATCATCATTATCTTCACTTTCTTCTTCTTCTTCTTCTTCTTTTGGACCACCTCGTGCACCTTCTGCAGCCGCTACAATATCCTTCATAGGATCCTTAATCTTCTTCACGAAGGCTTCCCTCTTACGTTTAAGAGCTTCCCTGGCACCCATTTTCCCAGCCTCCTCATACGCATCCTCATCTGATGAAGATGATGATTCAATCTCATCGTTTACTTCATTCTCCTCGATTGTAGTATCAACTGCAGGCGGAGGAGGCTTTCTCTCATCTCGATGTTTGGCACGTTTACCACGCCCTGTTCGGGGTGGTGGAACCTCATCTTCCTGTGACGATTTTACATTCTCCTTATCATTCGCCTCGGAGGCCTTTGTTGAATTTGGTGAAGCAGCCGCTGCCCCTTCATCGTCTTTCTTTTTAGGGGCACCATAAGCCAACTTCGATAAGGTAGGAGTGGGTAAGACAATATCTGTCCAACGACGCATCAACTGGATGAACTTGTGTTGGAAACTCTCAAGGTCAAAGATACGTGAATTAGATTCATAAATCTTCTTAATCTCCTGAAATGACTTCAAGTGCAGACCTCCATATCGACTAGATCTGTTCATCTTCTTGTTTACTTCCAACAAATCATTAAGAATACGTGCATACTTGCTATCCTCATCATCTTCAAATTGTTCTTCAATGGCCGAGCTTTAATTAAATGGTGGTGGTGTAAAGATATGAGTATAATCAGGTGCCGAAGAGATAAAAAGAACACATACAACAGACTCACTCAAAAGCAACAATATTATCATGTGGAATAACGACTGATTCAACACCCTCGGCAGATCCTTTCTGAATGGCCTTTTCAAAGTGCGGTTGAAGATGACTCAAACAAGCATGGAACTTCATTAAATCCATTAACCTTTTGTATCCTTTCTGGAAATCAACATGTTTGTTAACGGCCTCGTTCACATTATCATCCGCATCGGGAATATCACTATCATCGACTTGACGATCATCGGCATTCACAAACTGACTTGGTAAGACAATCAATGCTGCATCATTCCGTACCATACCCTCGCGTAAATTCTCAAACATACAGATACACTTCTTCCATTTATCGGGAGTAAAGTCCACAAGACAACCTTCCATTTGATAAGCTTGATCATCCTCTTCCATTTCTTCCTCAGGTACCTCGTATGGATATCGACCTGTGATACGTGATACGATGTTGGCCATACATGTACGATTATACAACCGTCCATAATCCATCTGTTGACCAATGAGCCTTGTGATCATGTACTATAATAAAAATGATTAATGGTGGGTGGTGTTAGTTTGCACGATATAAATATATAATATCTCATTAATAATAATTGCACCTCAAACAATACTTCTTGCCTGCCACACTTATTGATCCAATGACAGTAGGGTGACACATAAAACACATGCACCGTCACAAATTATAAAAAACTTTGTACTTACCCTCATTTGACTAATCAGATATGCCCTCCTACCAACATAATTAGTTGTTAACATTTCATGACAATATGCCTCAAAGATATCAAATGAAACTTTACGTGGATCGAGTGGATCAATGGTATTATAAATCAATTCACCAACTTCAATTGAAGTATTTTGGTCTTCCATGGTTGTATCACGTAAACCACCGATTGGTATTTGAGATTGCATTGTTAATTCTTGTTATTATTAGCAACTTATGTTCTCTTATTAATACAGCAAGGCGAAACAGTGAGCTTTAGGTTTACTGAAGTAGTCTAGAACAGTAGGTAGCACTGATAGCACATGAGCCTTGTATGTTCATTGTTAAAAATCTTGGACTGCGGCGGTATCCTTTGTTGGTAGGGTTCAGGTATCCTCTCGGTTCAGGCATCAGCCCGAGCCGAGAGCAATGAAAAATTGAAGTATGTATGATACAGAGTTTCATATTGATTGCAAGTCAGAATATTGCCAATAATGATATATCAATCACATTAATGCTTTGCTCCGATGGAGTACTGAGTTTGGGTTTTGAGAGCAGAGAGATCTCCATTAACAACAGATATACAATTATCAAATATGTCAAGTGATAACAAACGACAGGGTACCATATCATCTGCTCGTTTCAATCTACTCTCGAGTATGGTAGGCGGAGGATCACTGAGTTTACCATTGGCCTTTCATCAAACTGGAAACTTATTCATGGCTCCAGTTATATTGATAATAACGAGTATATTAGCACAACAATCTATACTATTCTTAATCAAGGCTGGTGTGTATTCAACAACTTCTAATAGAGAACAAAGAGCGAATGTCAATACTATTAGTAATAATAAAGGTACGGCCACATATGAAAACACAGCAAGAGCAGCTTACGGTTCAAGTGCAAGAGTATTTGCAATGGGACTGGTATGCGCTTGTTGTTTCTTTGGTATTGTAGGATATGCAGTTCTATTGCGTGATATGCTAGAACCGATAGTAGATGCAATAATAATACCACCAGAAGGTGTTGGAGGTGGCCCAACTCTTGCTAGAAATGCAGCAATGTTATTTGTGGTGTTGTGTATAACTCCTTTGACTACATGGAAAAACTTAACTGCATTAAAAGATATAGGTGCTGCATCAATGACATCAGTTTTAACAGTTGGGTTCATCGTAGCATATAGATCAATCGAATGCCAATTGGGAGAAACAAATCAACAAAGTGATGGATCAGATGCCAATGCAAATAATGATGGCATTCGAGCGTTTCCATTATCAATGAAGCAGTTGTTGGATGCAGTGCCACTCTTTATATCATCATATATATGTCACTTTAATGTGCTGTCCATTCACAATGAACTGAGATGTGCTACGTCTGATCGTGTTAGACAGTGGGTGCGAACATCATTATGGTCGGCAACATTATTCTACTATATGATTGGTTTCACTGGTAGTCTGATGGCGAAGTGTACATCGTCAAATCAAGTACAGGGAAATATCTTGCTAGATTTTGATGAATCAGATCCACTTTTATTGATTGGTAGACTCTGTCTAGCCATGACTATTACGCTAGCTTTTCCGATGTTGGTGATACCTGCAAGAGATATACTTGTTCGATCATTAGTTGGTAGTCGGTTTGGAAGGCGTTTCAACAAGCAAAGCACCAATCAGACAATGCCAATTATGCCCAGTAGTAATGAAGAAGATGAAGGACTCACAACTGTTGAGTTTGAACCCATGGAAATTTCTCAGCCTCGATCTGGAGGAAACAACTTAGAAGAGCCGTTACTTGTGTCTGGTGATGGCTTGGATGATGATAGTTCTGATGAGTTTGTAGAAGACTTGTCAATATCATCTGAGCAAATAGGTAGTGGAGCAGATGTAGATAGCAAATCGGCTAGAACAGTGGTAGCTTTGTTGATATTTTGGTCGGCAGCTGCTTTAGCTTGCTCTGTGAGCAGCATAGATGTTGTTTGGGACCTGCTGGGTAGTAGCTTCAGTATCATGTTAGCATTTATAATCCCTTGTGGATCTTACCTCAAGCTTTCTGGGAAGAGATTCCGAGACGTTCAAGACGGAGTTGATGGCTTTCAAAGATGGGCTATATCAAGGACAGTGGCATGGGCAATGCTTATTCTATTTGCTCCTCTTATGGTGGTATCCACAATCAATGCAGTTTACAACAGCTTCTTTAGCAGTGAATAGTTGAAAGTAGATGGTATACAAAGTGTAAAGAAGACTGTAAATTAATAAACTTAAAGTACTTTGTACATTCAACAAGTTGTTGCTCGTTCTACGCCCTTGTGAAAACAAAGATATTTTCGTCGATGTCCCTTGTTATCCTCATACCTTCATCAACATAATAAGTCTTTAATATAGCGGTTGGAATACTACCACTAAGAGCCTGATATGCCTCGCCAACAGGTATTTCCACAGCGTTGTTATCCAAGTAGGCATCTAAAATGGGTACATTGGAGCCATTTACTTTGGTTCTAATATTGTTGTTGTTGTGTTTTGGTTTGTTGCATACATATCATTAACATATAAACTGTTAGCAAACTTTGCAGCAACAAGGAATAAAAGAGGACAGAAATGTATTACTTACCCTCGAACTGTCATTTCCCAAGTTTCTGCACCCTTAACTAACAAATCTGAACTTGTAACAACTGTGCCCTTCACTCTAACTGGCAGACCAGGAAGAAGTCCTACACTCAAATCATATTCACTTATCAATTCTTTGTTATCATCATCAATAATCTGGCGTACTTTCCCAACTCGTGATGCTGTTTTTGCATAGTGATGTAATTAGTAATTGACTTGATATGAAGACATGTAAAGGTATAGATATGTGAATACCTGAATGGTCTTACCTGTTGTTGCTCTATCATGAATTGTAAACAAGTTCTCGGCCACTTCCTTCTCTTCACCGAGGAAAGCACGAATTGCCAAGAAGAAAGGTGAAGATCGAAATGATTGAGTAGAAGAATAACACAATTCCCAATCACCCTGTGAATTCTCTGCAGGATTTGCAGTAGGGTTCAACGCTTCCAGTTGTGTGACAAGATCAACAACCAAATTCTCCTCTTCTGTAGATGCACACGTCCCACGATTTGTAACAGATGCCAACAGTATGAGTTCTCTTTTCAACTCATCTCTTATAGTTGCGTCACCTTCATCCTACACAGTATAGTTGCAATGAATAAATGTTAATGTAAATATATGTTAGATTGTAATAATAATTTGTGCACATCATATGATTCAAATATAATGTGAGTATTTGCTTACCATATCAACTGATACTTTCTTCTCGACAGATTCAAGATCTTCTGGATCATAGTCAGAGGGGTAATCATCATCTGGCATAGAGTATAGCTTACTGTTCCTAATATTAGCTGATACTATCTCATGAGTTGCAACCCGCATATTATTATTGTAAAGTGAGGGAGTAAAAGAATGAGCTGTCAAAGCGCTGATGGCAAGGCCAGCGAGTACGAAAGATATAATCTGCTGCATTGTTACTTCTTTCTAGATATTGAGGATGATTGGTATATCTGATATTCTGCTGCCGATGCAATATAGTATAGGTAACACAAGCTAAAGGTGATCTTTGTCCATCAAAATATCTTCCAACTTCAATGGTCCTCAAATAAAGTATAGGTTAGAACCTAACGGAATGTTTTTAGTAGCTAGATTGTATGCCAACAACATCTATGTACTTCTTTAAGCATTGGTAGAGATCCCCCGTCTGCGGACTTAAGTTGATCCTTGAGTTGTGTTGACGATCACTTCTTATCTATCAATCAAGTTTAATGCTGGTTTGTATAAGTAGTAATCTGTCAATTCAGTCAATCAAGTTTAATACTTGCAGCATTCAATGCGTCCTTGACCCATGAAGGAATATCTTGACCTCCATTCTCCTTCCCTCTATATTGATCCTTGACAAACGATATTGCAAATTTGTCATAGGCATCAGCCTTGATTGCAGCTCTCATCTTTCTATTCAATGACATCATGTATGCAAGATTGTGATGTGTAACCAATGAAACAGCTAGTGGGTTGTCATTCTTTAACATTGCATGTAATCGAGCTTTTGTATATCCACCACTACATGCCATACAGCCACAATCTTCCATTATTACTCTGTGATCATTTGCACATACATGCCCTTTGATTCGTAATGTTCCTGGAGCTTCTCCGTCAACCAAGGCCACACCAAATCGTGCAGTTCGAGTTGGATAGACACAATCATACATATCAACACCTAAAGCTGTACAAACTACCAAGTCTAGAGGATATCCAACACCCATTAAGTATCTCGGTTTGGTATCAGGCAATACACGACAACATTTGTCAACTACCTTCCAAAACTCATCTTTTGATTCTCCTCCAGCTAATCCACCGATGGCATAGCCTGGTGCTTTGTCATCTCGTAATCGAAATCCTGCAAGGCATATATCACGCAGTCCTCCAGGACTTGTATCTAAGCCACCTTGCACAATGGGAAAGAGATTTTGATCATGTGGACGACGATGTGCTGCAAAGCATCTATCTAGCCATCTCAGCTTGAATAAGTGAGATTAGTGAGTATATGTTATATGTGAGAAGAATACGGCCAAAACCATCATATATTCAAAAATAAGAAAGCACTTACAGTCCGATAAGTAGCGACTCGAAAACGAGTGTCGTCGTCTGTTACAGAGGATACCACATCATCTAATGCCATCATAATATCCGAACCAATATTGTTTTGATGATATATACTATCTTCTGGACGGAGGAGCATTCGTTGAGATTTTGATGTGCTGATAGTTGTATTATCATCATCTGGACATTGCCGTTTTCTACTAGTAGTGCCCTCTTTATTGTTACTATCGTCAACTTGTTCTGTAGGTGTACAAGTCTGCTTGCCTTCATTCTCAATCTTATTAATGAATGGATTCTCAAATGTCACGCCCTCTTCAGTAATCTCTGCCAACTTGAGTAATGATACCATTTGAAAGCCACCACTATCTGTTAATATATTTCTATCCCAACCCATGAACTCATGCAATCCATCACCTTCTTCTCCCCCTACATCTCGAATTAACTCTGTGCCAGGTTGTAATGCCAAGTGATATGTATTTGCAAGTATAATTTCATTATTCAATGCATCACTTTGCATAACATCCATTGGAGAGAGTCCTTTCAATGTGCCTTTAGTACCAACTGGCATAAATACTGGTGTCTTCACACCACCATGAGGTAGATGTACTGTTGTATATCGTGCTCGGCCTGATGTGGCATGTATATGAAACTCAAGTGCACGATGTGGAGGTTGAAATGTTGGTACTGTGTCTTCGGGTGTGAGTGGAAGTGGTATAGGAGTAGTATATGTTTGTTGTTTGCTTGTAGTTGATGATGATAATGTTGATGTATCGATATCATCTCCTTCCTCCGATGGTGGATAGGGAGCATATTTGCCCCATGATATCGGTTTCGCCCAATCTATATTTGCAAGCTCAACTGGCATCTTAGTAAAGTCCTCATCTTTGGCAATATATTCCAACTTTGTAGGTGGTGGATCGAATGATTGATCTGATGATGACATTTTTGCTTTTAATACTTGCTCTTTTATCCGAACCAGCGCCACCACCTGCAACTCCAATGATTAAGATCGTTGGCAATTAGTTATCAGACACTAATATACATGCAAACTAACTACAATTCGCCATCTAATATTGACTCTTCATTCACGCACCATCAAGCAAAAACTGTGTGAATCATATCGACGGACAGACTCCTACACTAACACCCGACTCGAACGCGAGCAATAAATAATGCACATCCGAGCTTCTAGCCCTCCAATACTCAGTACATTCAAAGTGTATGTAGTATTAAGAATTGACTAGGCTTATTTGTCATCCTTTGGTTCTATTGAGGACGATACTGACTCCTTTGACTCAGTAGACTGTGACATCTCTCTCAATAGCAGTCTACATTCAGCAAGTAGCTTTTGCCTATCTGTATTCTTCATCTCTGCGCTTGCTGCCAGATATGCCTCCTTTGCTGCAAGTTTCCTTTCCACACTTGCTAGATTATCTCTCATTGTATTCAGTAACTCCTTAGCGCGATCATTATATTTGAATAAACCAAAGAACATATCAAAGGTATCATTCGTTGTCATATCTGCAACGTCACACAAAGCGGCATATTCTCTTGAGCTAACAGGAGATGCGGGTAGCAAATTCCTATCTAACAACCGTCCTGTTAAATGAGTGACAAACTCTGCATCGGCAACATATGAATCATGATCTTCCGATGCCATTTCCACCATTTGGCATCGTGCTTGCTCAAAAGTTGATAGGAAGCAACTAGCACGACTTGTGTCGCGTATCCTAGCCTTTTCATAAACAAAGGGAACCCCATCAAGACCTTGCACCTCTGGTCCAAACATGGGATTGGTGCATAGAATGTCAGTGTCGGCCGGTAGCATACGAGTAAGGATTGTTCGTGGATAAGCATTGAGCGGACATACTTCTACAACCAATTTGTTGCGTAACTTATCAAGTGGAAGAGATTCCAAAGTCTCCTCCAACTCAATCATTGGAACTGATATAACAACCACATCAAGTCCTTGAAGGAAGCTAGACATATCAAATGTTGGGAAGTACTCCACATTGTTCTCCTCTGCTTCTTTTGACTTATCCAGTTTGTCAATACATCGAAGATTATGTTGCTCGGACAATTTCTTCGATAAGAACTGACCAAAGGCACCGTAGCCAACAAAACCAATCTTTAATTGCCTTGCCTCTTCATCATCACTAGGTAAACTTTTTAATCGAAGGTCAGTAGTATGTTTCTTTCCTGCATTAGCTGCATCCAATGCCTCCACAGCATCAGCCACGGGTCCTACCAACCGTGAATTTGCAGGATAAGATCCCAAGATACGGCAATAATCACTCTGCTCACGCAAATGGTGTAATGCATTCTGAACTCCTTCATCTAATTCTGATGATAGAATATCCAAATAGAAACAATATCGGAAACGTGGTAGCTTGCCCCTATTATTTGAAGATGACGATGATGATGATCCTCCCATTTGTGTTACTGTATTTCTAAAGCGAAGGTAATTCAAAAGAGCAGCACTCATTGGACGAGATTCAATTTTCGACATATCCACATCTCGTAATGAAAAGCATGCAAGTGCTTTATATAATGCCCCTGCACTGTTTGGTAATGTAAACACTAATGATGTTTTGGATGGTATCTTCTTATTCAAATGTTGAACCACTCCTCTCCGTCCTAACAATAAGAATCGAGTAAAGTTACTATCATCATCCTCAATTCCCTCTTCCTTACATTCAAGTTCAAATGTCTGTCCTGCTAAGTTGGATGCAATTGCGGCGGTATTCTCCGGTGTACACCCCTCTGGCATTTGATTTCCAAATGCTTCACCTAATATTGATTTACTAATCATCTCTGTGAATAGTTGAGTTACATTGCAATGAACGTGAGATTTGTACATCATGTAAATATATGCATCAAACATAATATAAACTTACTCGCAGACCCCGCAGTATCATATGTTGGTATAGGCGTAATATTTCGTGCTCTCAAGTAATTATCACATTGAGCCAATGCCTGTGGATGAGAAATAGCAAACTTTATCTCCTTGACATCCAAACCTGGCTTGGTTAATAAACAATGTCGTACTCTAAAATCATGCTCCGCCACAATCGTTAAATCATACCGTAACATTAAATCATAATTCTCATGAATAGACCCACCCAATGAATTCTCAATTGGTACAATGGCATAATCACATTCTTTCGATGCCACGGCACGATAACATGATTCGAAGTTTGGACGTGGTACTGCAATAACATTCTTTCCTAATAGTTCTCGTAATGATTTCTCGGAGTAGGCACCAGCCTCGCCCTGGAAACATACCCTGATAGGTTTCATATTAGTTTTACTACCACTATCCTGCGATGCAGTTGCGGATATAGCCCCACCTCGTGGTGATAATGTATTGATATCAACGACATTTTGAGTTGGTGATGAATGTTGTGTATCAATTATTGCTCTGATTTCACTCAACGCCCCTCGAGGTAAAAGTATAGGTCCAGAAGATGATGATGAAGAAGCACTGGCCACCGCTATTAGTAGTAGCGTCGTCAGTATTGAAAGGAAAGACATGATATTGATGGCCAACAACATTGACTTGTTGCGGAAATCCTATATTGAAAGCACGTGGGTACTTTTTCACTTTCATATTCCAAATTATTAAGTGAACAGTATGTATGTGTCACCATACAATTCTTTATACAAATGGACCGATATGACAAATGTCAACCGTTGGAAAGTCCTGGGAATAAATTTTATGTATAAATTCCAATTAAATTAAATGAACAGTATGATAAGATGTACGTATATTACATATATTTCTGTGGGTTGATATAACAAGTGTCAATCCACTTTTTTTGCTGCCGACAAAGAGGCTACTCTGCCTACTGCCTACTGCCTACTGAACAGAGTTGTTTATAGTTACTTATTGCAATAGAGATGATGGAAACAGAAGGTGACGATGATGGCCTCGACAAAAGAGACGATAATAAAGAAGAGGAGGACGATGATCAGATGTCATGCGCTGGGTTTTGCAACTTCTGTGATTTTTCCTCACAGTCGTATGCAGAGTGTGAGGAGCATGCTCATCGATGTGTAGGAGCTGAAATACTTGCAAAAAGAAAACGAAAGTATTGCAACTATTGCAGTTTATTTGATGTTTCCAAAACAGAGGCATACAAGGAGGGAGATTACAAAGTAGAAGAAGACTGCTACAATTGTGGAACTAATAGTAGTAGTGGCGACGAGGAGTCTACCAACACCTCTGGTGATGACGATAAAGGAAAAGGTAGTAATACCAAAAGCAAAAACAACGTGAACCACGACAACGACGACAACAACAACAACAACAACAAACCTTATCCTAACACTGTTGAATATAATAACAAAACATATACTCTTGGCGAATATTTAGACTTACAAGAAGCGAAGAGAACTGGAAGGTTTAGATCAAAAGAGACAGGTGAATCAAAAGAAGGATATGTCTTTCGTACCTCTGGAAAGTATGGCGAAGGTTATTATCGTGTCGATACAGTATCAGACCATACACAACATGAGATCAACGAGATTAACAACATGAACAACATGACCAAAGAAGTAGTTTTATTCGAATTCCATGGCAACACTATCAAACCTCCAAAGAATGGTGATATATTCCAACCACTTGAAGTCGCCGAGCTCATCACATCACTAACTGTTAAGGGTACATCCAAGAGAGCCGAGCTTATACAACTAATCCTACAAAAGAAATTAGTGAGAGGCAAATCAAAATTATATGAAACGATTAAAAAGTATGAAGAAGGCACAGAATTCAAGTTAACCTGGAATGAGAGGGGAGCCCCAAAGAAGAATACAATAACTACAGCAAGATTTACAGAAGCTATTAATGCTCGACCTAAAGGGAAACCTGCCAATATGATCCGTGTAGTGCCATTTAAAAGTATCAATAAGACTATTAGAGAACAGATTAGATGTGATATTGGAGAAGATATTTGCAGTGCTGGCAAACATATTGATAGCAAGGGATGGAGAGGAGAGTTATACTTGGATGTTACACCTGTTACTTTCGCGGATATCAATCAATATTCATCATATGAATATTCTAACGGAACCAGGTTAGTAAATAAAATGGTAGATCTGACTGAACCCATCACGCTGGACATTTGCACATTTCTTGGCCAAAGAAATAGAGCTTATGCAGAAGATACAGATGAGTGGATTACCTTCCCAAGTCCAGTTAATACATTCTGTAGACTCTACTTCAATCAAAAAGAGTTCCCCCCGCCCAATGACTTAAAGGAAGGTGGCAACAATGAAACATTCACCAAGCTAAAGAATTACATTATGGTTAGTTCTACATCAAGTAAAAATCCCAGATTAACACCCCAATACTTTCGGGATCTGAATAAACGATGTACACTTGATGGCAGATCAAATTCAGCAGTAGTATGCAGTGGAGGGAGTAATAAATACCAAAACAAAGTATTCAGATGTGCTCATGCATACAAGAATGTTCAAGGCACAAAGCAGTCGTGTCCAATGAGCTTTACAGTTTGTTGGGATAGATATGGATACTACATTAATCTCATGACAAAGGTGAAACAGAAAAGGCAAGTAGGTGGCAAAATCAAGCTATTTCATGGAACTAATGCTACTGGATGCCCATGGCACTGTTGTGGATCACATGAGTTGCTAAATAGATGTAATATATGTTATGAAGTACAATTGGACTCGGAAAGTTTGCTTGAACATAAGAAGACATGTAAGCCAAAGGGAAGTCGTGTTCAATGTTTGAATGGTACCTTTTGTGATGGAACAATAATCCCTAAATTCAGGTACCACAATGTGTAGAATCATCCGAGATAATGGGCTAAATATCAAATTAGACTAAAGCCTACTAAGAGCTAAGTAAATACTCTCAAGCACCACCTATTTAAAACTTCCTGATTTTTTTAACATTTAATACTTTAATAACAGCAGCACTTTAATTCGCGCAGCGCTAGCCCGCCGAAGGCGGCTAGTAAAACTGAAATGAGGGGAGTGCTGAAAATCGGAAATAAAGTTACAAGTGGAATAAAGAGATTCTTTTCTCTTGCGGAGATTGACTGAATCATAGTTCTAATAAGCAATACAATGCGGCATGTAGTAATCCTGATCTCTGTTCTTCTCTCAGCTCATGATGCATATGCATTTGCTTATGAGAGGACATTGCCTACAGCACATCTTGTGCACAAAAGACATTCTCAAATTACAAAGACTGCTAATAATAATAATATCAATGTACATGCGACAAAGACTGATAGTATCAATGAAAACAATTACACAATAAACAGTCGAAGCAAGTATCATTTGATATGGTCGCCAACATTTTGGTACAAGTTTATCATCAGCTCAGTCATGTGGTTAGTAATACAACATGCTCTAATCAATAGTATGTCATCAAGTTTGGAGAAGATATTGTTTTCCCAATCATCATGCAATACTGAAACAACAACATTGGCTACTGTTATTATACTACCACTACTATCATCAAGTTGTTGTGCAATACAACTCATCATCAATGCTCTTACTGGATTCGGGTGTCTTGGTTTCAATCGCTTGCTCGGCCCTATTAGACCATTGATACTTCCTTTATTACTCTTATCTACATATAAGCTTTTACCGCATAGATCTCCTAGATGGACAATACTCTCACTACTTTTAACATTCTTGCCTGAATGCATTGATATATTAAACAGAATAAGAACACGAAAGGTGGAACAACAAAAGAATAATGACATACAACAAACTATGTCGTCAGCTAAACTGACACTAGATTGTCCAACAATGGGTTGTGTAGCATGTGTGAACAAAATAGACAGCTCGATTAGACAATGCAAATCATCTGCCAATATTATAGAAGAAACATCATGGTTGACTGATACATCTAAGGGTGGAAAGGCCGAGCTTCTAATATCTGCCGCAACTAAAAAGAATATTTATCAGATTGTAGATGAAGTTATTGCTGCAATAAAAAAAAACGGTTTTGAATGTAGTGTAGACTCAATTCAATATGAATATAATAGTAACATAAGTGATAATTGATGATTATTATTGCCAAAGCTTTAGTGTTTTATCGTACCCACATGTTACAACTCCACAACGTGGCCCATCAAGCACATCGATACCCATAACTTTACCCTCATGACCTTGTAACATTGTTAACAATTTCCAATCTCTTGTTGACCAAATCTTTCCTGTGCCATCAAAGCTTGATGATGCAAGGAACTCACCATTTTGAGATGAGTGCGCAAACTTCAATTGGGTAATGAGATTCGTATGAGCAGGAATTGATGCACAAGCTTTGCGACGACGAAGATCCCAAATCTTGATTGTCCCGTCATCACCTGCGGTTGCTAGTTGGAATCCATTTGGGCTAAACTCTGAACAAATAGCACGCTTGGCATGTCCCAAGAAGTGACAAGCTGATTTACCAGTCCTAAGATCCCAACATTGAACCACTCCTCCAAAGTCAGTTGTCGAGACTAATGATCCGTCTGGATGGAAACCCACGCCATAAACTTCTCTTGCGTGACCATCTTGAAGTAGCAACTCTTTTCCCTCGGCCATTGACGATGTTTCAACATCCCAAAGTCTCCATGTATGATCAAAACTTGTAGTTGCAACATATTTCCCCGTCGGATGGAACGCTACACTACATAAACGGGCCTGATGACCTTTCAAATGAGCACATTCCTCAATATTGTAACGAAGTGGATTGTCTTTTGTATTTAGATTTTCCACATCCATATCATCACTGGTTGTATTTGCCTCCTCATTAATTGTAACCTTGCATAATTTGGCTGTCAAGTCGATTGATGCAGTAGCCACCATCGTCAGTGAGTCTATTGAAGTTGTTGATGAAAGATATGGTTTCATTGCAATCCCCATGATACGATCTTCATGTACAATATTCTTGGCACCCAATAAATCCAAAGGTGCTGCTTCTCCTTCTTGTCCTCCATTCTGATCATCGCTATCTTTTGAGTGATTTGCTCCGCCATTCCAGATTTTAATTCCCCCACTCCATCCTCCAGTGGCAATAAGTTTTGGCGTTTTACTACTCGCAATTGTAGTGCCATCATCACCCATTGACGATACTACAGATGATGTACAAACTGCTGATAATGGTCGAACATCACCATATTGTGATCCTTCAAGAGCATGATTTCGTATCGACTTGTACATTGTTTCACAAGTATTGTCCAATTCTTTCACAACTAATGAATCTTCTTTCAATCCTTCATCACAATATAAACTTCCGGTATTATTAGCATCTCCTTCATCCTCCTTATCGAATAATCGTGCCCTCTTCTTACCACGTGTCCAACGTATCATACCCCTACGACGTTGTCTTTCCATATCTAATCGATATTTTGATCTACTTAATGAATAATCACATATAACTTTTCGTGCATTAACTAGTTCAGGTTTGGCGTGAGTATATGTAGTTTCAGTAATTTCCTCATCCACACCACCACTACTATCAACACCTTCAGACCCAACTTGCATAGGTTGAGGTAATTCCATTTGACTATCCACAAGTCCTTGCTCCTGCTGTTCCTTCCATACCTCCCATCGTGCCATGACCATGCGTAATCTATCACGAATAGCCGCAAGGTCTTCTCCGAATAAACGGATGGGTTCACCCCAATTTCGTAACGCGTCGCGTACATCATTCGGCAGTGTTGGTACATCTACTGTTGTTGCTCGTTTACGTGCCTCGATATCCAAAAGGAGGAGACGGTGGGATTGTTGTGCTGCCTGAGAGTCGGAGGTGAGTTCTAGGAACTCTACATTATTATTGTCTGTCATACCGTCTTCTATACTGTACCTTCAGTGATAGTGGGGATTGGTCATCTAGCTTGATAGCAAGCGTAGACCCATACCGCCATGTGAGAGTTGAGAATAATATTAAACACACCAATAATCAAACGATTGTTTGACTAATGAGTAATTGTATTGTGGATATATGCAAGTTGAATACTACTGACGTCTATTTGAATGCTAGATATACCCTTTGAAAGACAATATTTCAACTGGTGATGGTCCTGACAACTTTTGAGAAAGAATGACTAATGACACGAGGAGTGATGATGCAATGATGAATTGATGATGTAATGATGAAATGATGGATGTTATCAACCATCATGTCCTCCCTTACTACTACCAGCAGCACTCAAGAATATAGTAGCAGTATGAACGATAGAAGAGCAGATACGAAATGGAGCGATATCAATAAGCCGCGTCTGTTTGCTATAGGTATGTAGTTATGATGCACCGACTTATGCATTTCTTTTATTACTTACCTTTTACTTCATTCTGGACATATTGCAACTGTATAGGCACAGTAATGTACTCAGCTTTGACGGTGGCACTTCATCCTCTGACAGTTTCAAAGATAAGGAAACAAACATTATCATCAGCTGCAAATTCTTCGTCAACATCATTTTTCAACAACATTGGTCAATACTATAGAGGATTAGGAGTGGTGCTTACATTGGCAATACCTTCACGGATAATATATATTAGTACATTAGAATATTCAAGAGAATTGGTTGATATAAATGCAAGAGAGTTCATTGCAAATCCTCCAACTATACTGAGACCATACAATAATGATCTGGTTAGTTTACTTCCTTTGGTGACTCCACTATCGGGGGGCGTTGCTGGTGGTCTTGCAGCTACAGCAAGTCAAATGATAGTAGTACCAATGGATGTTATATCACAAAAGCAAATGGTAATGCCAAACGATGTATACAAAAGGGACGGGAGTTCAATCAAAATTGCAAGATCAATAATAAAAAGAGATGGATGGAGAGGCTTATTTAAAGGCTTTGGTCTAAGCTTATTCACATCCTTGCCTGCGGGCACGATCTGGTGGGCAACATATGCAGGATGCAAAGACAAGTTGAATAAATGTATAGATATGATAGAGAATGATAGAATAAGATCGATACCGGTGATGGCACAGCAAGGAATAATCCAAGTAGCATCTGCGGTTAGTGCAGCAGTGGCAGCCTCAATAACCACACAGCCACTCGATACTATCAAAACCAGACTCCAAGTTGGTAAAAAGACAATGATAATAAAGCCAAACATATCCCTGGCATCAATGGCAAGAGAATTTATTTCGACACCCGGCCTCTATAAAGGCTTGACTCCACGAATAGTGCACATGAGTATTTGGGGATCTATTCTCAGCGCAGCCTTTGAAGTGCTCAAGTTGGTCTCAAGAAAAGACTTTGAGTTTTAGCATGACATAACAACTTAATATCATCTACTCAACATCTTAGACTATTTTGGAATTTCACTTAGGCGCCGCCATATTATATATATAAATGCTACTTATTTCTTCCTCCTTGAATAGTTCTAAGTATATGTAGACTTACGTATCATAACACACACAAAATCATCAAGACAGGATTTTACATTAATTTAGACAGCTTCCCCATCATCAACCTCTATGTTGAAGCAATTCTTTTCACTAAATCCCTTTTATAACCTAACGCTTAATCTGCAATACACCTCAACCTGGTATAATCAACAATTGTAGGTACACCACAGACTATACCGCCCCACCCAAATGACATAATCTTTGATCTCTCTAATAATGTCCAATCAAGAAACACTAACCAATCCCAAACTAAATAATAATTCCAACCCTAACCATTACCAAATTTACATGGTGATACCAAATCCATACTTGAGGGTTGAGAAATCAGCACCACTAATAGATCCACTAGCGGTAAGGTTGACCTTAGGAGCAACCTCCTTAATAACACAAGCAGATGTAACACCATTGCTACCAACCTTAGCCTTAAGTGTTCCCACACTTCCCAATCCACTGTACGATCCTCCAATAGCAAGGACGTCACATGCCTTACCAGAGGAGTGTGTAGTACTGGATGCAAGGCTCAAGTCCGAGTTAACCTTGTACAAAACACCAACATTGAACTGGCTAAACTTTGATGCAGAAGTTAGTGATGCAAAGAGAGGACCGGTGGCATAACTAGCACCAACATTGTATGATGATAGACCACCCTTATCACCCGAAATGTTATAGGATAGATCACCACCCACGAATGCTCCGGGGGCTACACCAATACAAGTTGAGGTACTCAACTTGGACATATTTAATACATCCAATGATCCAGTGGTGGTAATTGATCCGGCGGTATATTCCACACCAAGATCAGCACCCTTATTTGCCTTGAATGTCATTTTGCATCCAGCACATGGTGATAATGATGTTTCAAGTACGTTGGAACCATCAGCCTTGGCTTGGACTTTGTCAAAGTTAAGACCAGCGTAGGAGAATTTACCACCAACTTTCGAGCTTAGGGTACCTGCAGCTGAACGCTCAGTTTCAATAGTAACGCCAATTGGACCTGCCTTGCTCTTACATTTTAGGACAACAGATGATGTGTAGTCATCGCTGATATAGAGGTAGTTGGTAAGATTGAGATGATGTATACATGTAGTAAAAATAACGAAAATGCAATAACGGTATTATCAAGTTTTTATTTTGCAATTGATTGCAATAAAAACCTGAACCATATAATTTACTCACTTCAATAAATCCTTGGAGGGCTTTGATATATCACTGTACTTCATATTGATTAATTATGGTGGTGCAATATTGACAATAGAATTATTATATTAATTGGGCGTCAGAAATTGTTAGCCACACAAAATAATAGGATTAGATAGGATACCAACCCACAAAAATTATTGCAATGACATGAACCATCAAACAATAGTTAAATACTCAATACATTAATACACATACCTTATAATACAAATAATACAGTTTATATATAATGTGCGGTATATTAGGATTATTACTAGCCGATGAAGATGAGCATGTAAATCAAATGCTCTTCGACGGACTGACTGTCCTTCAACATCGAGGTCAAGATGCAGCAGGGATTGTAACATCCGAACGTGGTCGGTTACACCTTCGGAAAGATAATGGATTAGTTAAAGATGTATTCCACACGCATCATATGGTAGACTTACGGGGTAATGTTGGGTTAGGACATGTCCGATATCCAACAGCTGGGTCAAGTTCCTGTGCTGAAGCTCAGCCATTATATACTAACTTTCCACATGGTATATGTGTGGCACATAATGGTAACTTGACAAATGCCGAGGAGTTAGCACAGCATTGTCGTAAGGATTTGAATAGACATATTAATACTGATTCAGACTCGGAGGTATTATTGAATATATTTGCTGATAGTTTAATCAAGGGTGAGACTTCTAAAGGGGGTAACATGGTAGAAACTATATTCTCGGCTGTTGAGACTGTTATGAAATCGTGTAAGGGGGGATATGCAGGAATGTATCTAATAAATGGTATTGCCTTGGTTGGATTTCGTGATCCGCATGGTATACGCCCTATTGTTATGGGAACACGTAAGTCAAAAACGAAGACACCTGAGAATGGGGATGCATT
>Ga0214477_100386_pt1 | contig 30795 bp, 26 predicted proteins | sample M1_20Mar14CPVII9_FD_165058 | JGI IMG/M metagenome (GOLD analysis project Ga0214477, IMG submission 165058) | Marine eukaryotic communities from Monterey Bay, California, United States - M1_20Mar14CPVII9sort6BwellC16 | ecosystem: Environmental > Aquatic > Marine > Unclassified | place: USA... | reverse complement strand
CACAACAACAAGCTACTCAGACTACTGAAGATGAAGAAGATATATATGAAGTAACACCAATCAAATTTACATTGAACAACTTACCATCCGATGTTAACATAAGAAAGCTCAAAGAAGAGATGACTACCATACTTAAAAGGGTATTAGTAGATCTTCAAGATCGCGTTCAAGACTTGAAAGTGTCGAATGTTCAAGAGAATTTAGTATTGAATGTTAATAGTGGTGATCAAGGTAGCGGCAGCAGTGGTACAGTTAGTAGGGATGTATATTTTGACGTGACAGTTGTGAAATCACAACAACAAGAACAATGGGGTCCATTGATCATAGCTGGCATTAAAGATTCATATGATATAATACTCGATAGAATACGTCAATGGACTGATGAGGAGTATTTTGGATATAATATAGGTTTCAATATGTGCACGGAAAATAATGGTTCATTTGGAATGTGTACTAGTGAAGATGAACGTGTTCCTGCCAAGTTTCGATTGAGTAATGTACCAATTGGTTATGGATTGGATATCAATGATTTGATACAGCAAGTTGTATTGATATACAAAGATCTATTAAAAGAAGAACTGGATATCATTGATATTCAAGTTAGTAATGAAATCAATCTATCATCTGAAGGAGAAGAAGAGACAGTAACAAAAGACATCTTTTTAGATATCATTGTGAAACCAGGCATAAGTGACTTTAGTCCAGTAGTCAACGACAAACTATCAACGTCAAGAAATGAGATTTTAGATGGAATACAAAGTTATACTGATTCAATCTACTCGGATTACAATATTGATTGGTGTATCGATAATGAGAATGCATACAACGCCGGTGGGTGTCCTTATTCGTTGTCAACAACTACGCTTCTAATGCCAATTTGGGCAATCATTACGATAGCAGTAGGCAGCTTAATTGCTTGTATTCTATGCTGTTATATCATTCGATGTAGCAAACGACGACGTGCAGATTTGAAGAATGATGCAAATCTGGTGAACTACATAGAATCCGGAAAGCTAGCGAGTAAGACTGAGCAACAAATGGCAGTAGGACAACAACGGGCTAATCGTCGTCCGTCACAAGCTCCACTTCCGCCGCCACGGAGACGAACGATAGATTATGACAATAGACCAAGATCTCAAAGACGAAGAATTACCATGGATGCATACGACGATGACGATAGACCGAGACTTTCTCGTGTTCATTCTAGCAAAAAGTCGTCAAGATCACGATCGCATCGTATGCTACAACAACAGGGTGATCTTCCAAGGAAGCAAGATACTGATTATTACATAGAGAATGGAGAGTCGTTTGTCTTTGATGGAGTTGAGAAGGTTGACCCGCCACAAGTATTAGCAATTACAAATGGAGGAGAAGACGAAATTACAGATGATTTGACTGAGAAGCCAGATCCAGACGGTGATCTTGGCATGATGTTGGAAGGTCAATGGTTTATTGATGAAGAAGATGTTGCACCTCCGAAACGTCGATGACAGAGTAGCTTATAAAGTATGATAATGATGTATACAGTACCGCTTTTTCTAACTTATACCTAGGCTTGGGGCGCATTTATATTCTTCCGTAGCTGTAATGACGATATACTCGTCATGATTGATCTTGGTGTTACCTTTTGACAAAGTTCTCTCTTTTGCACAGGCGTTGTCAATTCATCTATACTCATGTCCAACCTCTCGATCACCTTGTTTATGTTTGGTCTATCTCTCGATTCACTTCTCCAACAATCATCAATTAAGTGGGCGAGATCTTTAGGCCAATAGTTGTACTCCTTCAGATTCAAACAAGGCCGACATCCCCGTCTAAGAATCTCAAACTCATGACTGTGGTATGTATACCCCTCAAAGACCGTTCCTACCAATGTGGCGACTTCATAGAGCAAGATACCAAGAGAATAGACATCTGCCTTGCAGTTGTATGCATGACAGAAGGCAACTTCTGGAGACATATATCTCCTAGAACCCGTCTTCCCGGTGAGCTTATAAAGAGTATTCTCTCCATATCCGGTCACTCTGCTCTTCTTCTTCAACTCCTTCACAAGCCCGAAGTCGAATAGCTTCGGGATCTCGTTCCCAGTGCTTGTGTAGTAGAATCCGATGTTGTCCGGTTTTATGTCTCTGAATATGACGTGTTGCTCATGGAGATACTTGACTGCAGATGCAACACTTCTGATGACTTCTAATCTCTTTACAAGCAAAGATCTCATAACTTGAATAATATTAACATTAACATTGCTTCTAGTTGAGGTAGCTTGGAGATGTAGCCATTGTGGGAGATTATCAAGCCATCGTCTTTGCTGTGTGCCGATACTATAATGTTGACTGCCAATGCAAGTTGAGCATTCATGTTTGGTTGGAGATTTGCCAGTTATCATTTCAACATCAGGAATGTATCTTTCTTTGATTCTTTTGTACAGAGTGTCATGAAGATAATCCAATACTATAAAGTATCCTAGATGATGAAGATTGCTGTTCAGAGAATGCTGTGTGTCCAAGCAGTTGTAATTCTCCTCAAAACTACCAGCACTAACAAAATGTAAATGGATGATATTATCATGTTTCAACAAGGATAAAAAGCGGGCTTCAATTGCCAAGTCCGCTGCTCCTCTACAGAATGCCTTTTGGCCTTTCTTCTTAGCAATTTTGGGGGATAGAAACTTGATTGCATATTGCTGATTTGAGTTATTGCAACTGCTACGGTCATCGTTTACATATCCTAGCCTAACTTCACAGAATCCTCCCCGACCTATTAATTTGCCTATTCGAATATCGTCTTCGCATAGTGTAGTAGCTGATGGCATAGGAGATGATGATGAGAAGGATATTATCGACGATGTCGACGAACACGAACTTTTAAACCAATCCTTCTCTGCTGCCTGCGGTGGAAAGAAAGTCGAACCTCTCACAAGCGACTTAATTGAACGCTCGGCAAGATGCAGTTCATTGGAAGAGTGGAGAGGTAGCGTAGGAAGAGTATCGATACTACTCTTGGCCGTAGTACTGTTCATTTTTCATCAAAAGATTGCAATATTTCTTGAGGTATCCTAACACTATTTATTACTTGTCTTAACTACTCTGCGGCCTCTTGCTGTTGATTTCATTGATGTTGATGTTTACTTTGATAATGATATAGTTTCTTCGGGTTTGTTTGAACATGGCATTAATCACTATGTTTGTCCGTCATGATGTCAAATCTAAAAATGATGAGAAGCCAAAAAATGAGAGGTATCCTGAGTATCCTGCCTTGGTGCATCTTCAAGGTAGTCTTGTACTTCCTTTCCTACCGCCGATTGACGGTTGTTGGTAGGCATTGTTTTACACAACACATCTTAATATTTACAATCTAATCAAACAAGTTACTTCATTTCCTCTTTAGTCACTAACAGAATCAAGGCCTCAAGGATAATATTTCTAGCAACAAACCATGACTCACTGCCTTGATTCCATCACTCTTGGAAATAACATCAAAATTAGCAACAATGTATTCCATTGCAATATCCTTCATTACATGGCAGTGAGCCTCACTTGCACTTTGCAATAGGTACGCGGCATTCTCACTCCCTATACTTCTTCGAACAACAACACAGCACATATCTCGCAATGTACTAAGTTGATACAAATCACTAGCAATGTATAGTTCGACTGCATGCTCCAGCTCAATCTTGACAGAATCCGTGTAGAGATATTCAAGTATAAGTAAGAAGACAGGATAGCTCATGTTAGGGATTGGTATCTCAGCTCCCTCCTCACATTCTCTCATACCACTACGAAACATTGCTGCGAAATGCTCACATCGTTTGGCTAATATAGCTCGAAGAGCATACACCGGTCGACCTTCTACTACAAATGTTACATCTGAATACTCCTCATCGTTCACCATCTCACCCAGATCGTGTAGGAAACCAGCACATACCGGCACCATTGTCCCTGGTGCGGCTCGTCTTGATCCTCCTGTAGACGTTACAGAATGTGGTTCAATCAAACATGCAGTGTGTTCATTGTAAGATGCAACACGAACTACGTTTTGACCAACAAGTTTCTCCACTAGCTGTGGAGTTGACACCTTCTTGCCACTTCCATGGCCAAGCTTTCCATGATCGCCATTTCCCCATGTGTAGACTTCACCCTTGGATGTCAGTGCAACCGAGTGACTCCAACCGCATGTGATTTGTTGTAGAAAGATCCCATCAAGGGCCTGGACAAGCGTTGGCTTGACCTTGTTCACTTTATCACCATGTCCAAGTTGACCATGCTCCCCACCCCCAAAGGTAAACATCTTTCCATCTTGTGTAACCACTGCTGAATGAAAGCCGCCACAAGCGATCTGAATAGGACGTTTACCTAACAGTGATTCTACAAGACGTGGCGAATGACAATTCCTTTCCGCACCGTGCCCAAGCCTGCCAAATTTCCCTTCCCCCCATGTATACACTTCTCCCATGTCCGTAAGACAACCAGTGTGAAAGCCACATGCACTCAATTGTACCACCTTCTTCCCACTCAATCGTTCTAGTAATTTCGGTGTATACTGATGTCCCTCGGTATCACCATGGCCTGCAACACCATTCTCCTTATCTCCCCAGGTATATAAACAACCTTTATTCGTAACCACTGCAGTATGTCGGCTACCACATGCTATATCCACAATACTCAAACCAACCAATGTTTCAACTCGTCGAGGAGTGGAATGTCCAGATTCATTCCCATGCCCTAATTTGCCGTACATTCCACCGCCCCATGTGTACAAGTCTCCATTCGATGATACCGCCGCGGTATGATAACTACCACAGGTAACATGTGTAACCACCTGTCCGGTTAAACTATGTGTTAATCGTGGCACGTACTTCCATCCATTGTCTCCATGACCTAATCTTCCGTCATCGCCACGTCCCCAGGTGTATACTTCGCCTTCACCTGTTAATACGACTGTATGTCCAGAACCACAGGCAATTTGTTTTACACCCACACCTCGTAATGAATCAACGTATGTTGGTTCGTCTTGATCAGAGGTGTCGCCGATTCCCTATAAAACAAGAAGTGAAGATGCCATAATTAATGAGTGTAAAGTTTTTATAATAGAATGCATTATTAAACAAAGAAAACAACACATAGATACGTACAAGCTGTCCATCTTCACCACGTCCCCAAGAATACACTGTCAATTCACCCGGATAAGGTAAGCTATATTGTGAGTAGTGCTGCTGCGGTGGTTGGTGATGTTTCGATACATTCGATAATATAGAATGACGTTGTGATGATGGATCACCTGCCGCTGATGCATATTCATTATTATTTTGGATTGGTTGTGGTTGTGGATAGTTTGGTTGATAGTTATTATGTTGCATTTGATTTTGATTCATGTTGTTATCATCTTGATTGTTATAATTTCCACCAATCATATTGTTATTATTATTTGGTGGTTGCATCATCATATCCATTGCATTATCATTATTATTAGAATCATTACTACTGCCACTCCTTTCATCTAATTGCATATCACTGGGACCATTATTGTTATTGTTATTATAGACGGGATTGCCATTATTATCTAATCCTCTACCTCCTTGTTGTTGTTGAGCTGCTGCCGCAGCTGCAAACATACGACTACTACGTTCAGTAGAACGTGATGAACCCGAGCTTGATATACCAGCTGCAGATTCACCATTGTTTGATTCCCCATTATTGTTGAATGGAGGCTGTCCCATCAAATTATTTTGTCGTGAAGTATTAGATGAGCTAGAGAGTGAACGATTACTCGGTGCTTCTCTCATACTTTCTCCCGCTGCTACATTGGAGAATGAATTATTTGGTGAGCTTGCCTGTCCCGACATCGTGATAATATATGCAACTCTCAATACGAATACAAGTTCTACCAACAATCACAGCTCAAAGAAGTTCAATTGTGTGCAAATTTGTGCAAAGTGCAGCGCTAATTATAAATAGTCACAAGACCAGCACCAAGTTAAATATATAACAGCTTTCAATCTACAGAACTCCGCCGATTGAAGAAATTATTATATTATTCCATTGAGTCTATTAGAAGTTAATAATCCCTCGCTGGCCTTTGCAATGCATGGGATCTCACAAATTATTAGAGGATACGACCGCTTTAAAACTCTCATAATTTTTTGTCGGTAGATATCGTAAGTGTCGAGAGATGAGGAGAGTTTGGCAGAGTATTACTGAATAACTATCACTGGAAGGACGACTATTATTTGATATATCGAATTTATTACGATTTGCAGTTGTCTTCTTGCGGTACACTTTAATCAACATAATACCAACTTATCAAATTATTTGAAAGATGATACACATTACTGCAGCCCTTCTCCTCATACTAATATCAATAACAAGCACTACACTTGCATCTAATCCTCGTCCAAACTCTGGAGGAGATTCTAATATTCCCGATAAATGGGTACCCGATAGAGGATCATATAACGCATGTCCACAACAATCAACACTACATTGTCATAATGGTTCGGAATGTGCAGAAGGAGAGAGTAGAATATCCAAACAACATTCACATTTAAATTTACAAACACACGACGGAGGATATTATTGCAAATGCCTAGAAGGTTATATTGGTCATGAATGTCGTATCCAAGTTGACGATTGTGATGGTGATACAGGATATAACCCCTCCGATCCGACAGGCGTATTAACATCATGTTATCACGGTAGTAAATGTCGATTAAACGGCCCTACGGGTGCCAAGTATTGTGATTGTAATCAATTAAATGAAGATTCAGGTCCTGTGGCTAAGAAATTTGCTGGTTTAATGTGTCAACATGAAAGTACGAGTATGTGTGCCGCGTCAATAGTTGGTAGTGGACACGCCAAGAATAATCAATTTTGTACAAATCATGGCAAGTGTGTCAAGTTGGTAACCGATAATGAACCACATCCAGGATGTGTCTGTAAGGATGGTTATACCGGTGATCATTGTGAAATACGAGTAGATCCATTAACTGGTGTACAACAGAATGAAGGAGGAAATGTAATAGCAGGCAAGGTATTGTTTAGTTTATTGATTATTGCAATGGGAAGTGTGGCGACAGGAATAGGAGTATTGTTATTAAGAGAAAAGAAGAAGAGAGATGCAGCTTCTAGTTCTAGTGATACTTCAAAAGTTACAAAGAAGACTGTGATTGGTGAGGGAGATTTAAATGCCGATGGAAGCGGTACGTTAGGAAATGAGCTGCCTAAAGATGATTCATTTGTTATAGAAGATGAAGAAGAGGAAGGTGGAGATGCTGCTGCTGCAGACGGTGATATGGAATTAACACTCAAAGAGGAAGAAGTGATAGAAGAGAAGGATGACCCACCCGAAGATGAACCAGATGGTGATGCGGAAATAGTGTAAACAATAGTAGGGAATCATATATTTGATAGATTGGTATATTACAACATACAGGCATACTATCTACGTTTATCATAATCTGTCTATCTACTACCAAGCAAGATGATCTAAATAAATTTGTGGTGGTCTCGTGACACTTTCAAATGTGCACTGTGCACTGCGCAAGTTGGTGCTCACACTTCCACATTTTTTTGCAATAGAGGGCATATTATGATGTTATTCGGCCACATGCTCGCTCTACTATTGGTTATTATCCTTGTCATTGACAAGAATTCTTTTGTAGACTCACAAATTGTGCAGGTGAGACAAGCCATTATACCAAAACAGCCACAAAATGTATGTTCATATCTTATGTAAAATTGTCTTTTGCATGACATCTCATTAGCCCCCTCTCTTCTCTTTTATTACTTAGTATGATTACACTGTATGTCCCGAAGTACCAACATTACATTGCAAAAATGATAGTACATGCACACCGGGTATAGCCTCATTTGGTCAACACAGCCATTTAGATCTTCAAACACATGACTCTGGGTATCACTGGCAAGTCCGTGTTTTGTTTCGTCATGTGAATTCGTCTGCTTAATATGAAGTCTCGATGATTTGACTACTTCATTTGAACTTAGGTTGTCTTTATTTGATTGTTTCTGCCGCTGACATGTACTAACAGAAGTTACCGCTCCTCTCTTATCTTTTTAAACTGTGAACGCGCATCTTCCAGCAAATGTAAACCAGGTTTCATAGGACATGACTGTCAAACTGTAGTCGATGAATGCGGTGGTACAACGGGTACTTCACCATCATGTTATAATGGATCAAAGTGTCAAAAAAATGGGACATGCAATTGTGATGAGTTAAATAGAAGTGGATCATCAACAGATGCTAAATACGCTGGTGTAATGTGTGAGAATATATCAACGAGCTTTTGTGCTAGTAGTTTAATAGGAAATCATGCACCGAATCATCAATTTTGTACAAATCATGGTATATGTAAATCATTAGTAATGGATGGAGAGCCACACCCAGGGTGTAATTGCAAAGATGGATATAGTGGTGATCACTGTGAATTAATAATGGATCCCTTCTCCCGACCATTACCAACAATGGGTAGTAATAATGGTGGAAGTACGAATAGTATTGGAGCTATAATATTGTTTAGTGCTTTGATTGTTGCCATTACCGGTGCTATTGTCGGAGGTGCACTGCTGTTGATTAGAAAGAGAAGAAGTAACAATGATGATAATCGAGTTGTGCTTGATCATATACAAATGAATGGTAGAGAGAAGGCTGTTGGAGTAGAAGCATTAGAAGCCGATGGAAGTGGAACTCTTGGAATTCCGTCAAATGGAAATGGAGTATCGGCAATAGATGAAGATGGCAAGAGGCAATTCAGTATTGGGAGTATCGCTTCAGATGACGAGGATGATGCAGAAAGATCATCTTCAGAGCCTGAAATTGTTTAGATGTTGGCTTAGAGAAGGTGTTCCTATTATAAACTATGTATAGTATCCGTTGGTATATCAAGATGTCAATATGATTCGAGTTGATATGCATTGTACATTAAATACTTCTTTTTCTTTGTGTATGCATATCCATCTAATTGCAATCATTATTTATCTCTTTTCAATAGAGACATTTCTCTATTTCTTACACCTACCTGACGCCTTACTCTGTTCATTCCGTCTTTCTCTTCTCTTTTCTACACGTTCTCTCTTTTCTTCTCTCTTCTGATCTATTGCCATTGCATTGCTTTTATCATTATTGATTGTATGCATTGCATTGGAAATTTGAGTAGAGATTGTTACTCCGAACCCATAAGCTGACATTGATGACCAATCCCATTTCAATATCAATATCTTAGCTATTATATATGAAGTAAACATTAGTACTATGAGATGTAGCACTCGATACCTATCGATTGTCACCTCCATGATGTGAAGTTGAGTATTGTGATGTGTTATATTCTATCCTCTATCGTGGTTATATGAGTAGTATTTATTAGTGTGATGGTTATTGTTATGTCAATTCTATACAAATAACTTCTGTTACTGCTATTGCTGCTGTTCTGAGTGTAGGAGGAGGAGAATCACTGAATATCGTCGGCTATCGTATCACATACTACTATCTCTCTATTGTCCATTATCGTACCCGGCCGTACCTATTGTCCTTCAGAAATGCCTACATGTGGAATATATACCGGTATCCTTCATCAGTTAGTGGTGTTATTAGGTCTGTAGTGTATACTGAACGCCGTAGGAGGCCCAACAGTAACTCCCAGTACCCAAACAATATTAGACATTGTGTATCAACTACTAATAAAATTAGTTATCGATTAGTATTAACTATCTCCGCTGTTATACATAAATATATGATAAACCGCTGCATCTCATAATAGTTAGTATCAATAAACTTATTATGTCGGACAATAATGGTTTAACCATTATAGAAGCAATTGAAATGGCTCAAAGGCAGCTTGACAATCTAAAAGAGAAGGTTGTAGCAGCAGGTGATGATAAGATCACTATTGCAAGTATTATAGATACTCAATCTGAAAACACCATTGATTGCATGCACTGGTTACTATATCAGAGTCGACGAACGGCAGAGCAGACCTCTCGCGACCTGTACTCGTTTCTTGACAACTACACTACTTGGCCGAAATCAATGTTTTGGAGTCATCTCCATAAGAAGCTTAAGTGTTTGGAGAAAGCGAGTAAAGATTTTCGTGAAGGTAGTCTTAGTAAGCAGAGGGGAAATGCTGTATTATATGGTTCCCAAAGCAAATTGATTCACGAGATATGCAAATTAAATCCACCAGTTCATGTTGTGAAGTTATTGCTTGATATAACACCCGATAATGACGGGTATAATGATCAAAGTCGTTATGATCATTTAGCATGTGATCGATCATATGAAAACCCATTACATAAAGTCGTCAGAGCTGGGGGTTCCATTGAGTTAGTGAAGCTCCTAGTTAATGCTGATGTTGATAAAAAGTCACTCAAAAGATCGAAGGAAGGAGCCAGAAGCTCAGTATATCATGTACTAACTGCAAAGGCAAGCAAGGCAAAGTATCAACCGAATGAATATTCACAAGTTCTGAAATATTTGGTTCTTGTCGACAACACTAATGATTCACCACTGTTATATGACACCAAACCTGACAATAAGTCACCGATTGCTCGTCTATATCATAGTTTACAGAGTGAAGGGTTGTCTGATTTTGATATACTACAAAATGAAGACTTCGTGTTTCTTCTCAAGGCCACATGTCACAGCTTTCTGTTGAGGAAGAAGGAAATAAGCATACCAGCAGTGGATTGCAAACTCTCCGAGATTAATAAAATTCCTTTACTTCAAGCATGTTTGGTGTGCAGTACATGTTTCAACAAAGAAGTTGTTGGGAAAATCATGGAGTGCTTCTTCTCTGATGGTGGCATATACTGGAAGACTAAAAATGAATACTCACATCCAATTCACAAACTGGTGCTAGCTAATGATTGGGAATTCTACATCAACCCTCATTACGGCTACTGTCACAAACAGTTTATGGTTGAAACCATTCTTAACTTTGCTCCTCAATTTGCAGAGCAGAAAGATCATGAGGGTCGTCTTCCCCTCCATCATGCAGCTGATTCGGTCCGTGTTCCTATTCAGGATAAACAGGAGCGCTTATCTCTTGTACAAACTATATGGGAGGCTTATCCTGATGCAGCAAATGATATTGATGAAGAGACTAAGCTGCCAGCATTTGCTCTTCCGTCAAGATTTGAAGCTGATTGCAATGTTCCAAAATACTATGATGATGGCACATCTAGTACTTTCTTTCTACTGAGACAAAGGCCGGAGATGTTGGCAATAGCCCTTGGGGGGTCAACAGAAGGTGTCAATAGTTCAGTTACTAGACCACAACCAAAGCGCCCTCGTCACAAAAAATAGACAGGTTTGCATGGAAAAAGTATGAACAAAGCAGTTTGTAAGTGCTATTTTAAAGCAGTCTACTTTAACGACTCAATTCTTTCGCCTTGCTTGATTACTGAAAAGTCAACATGTAAAGGTGGATGCAGCATATCTATGAGCTCTCTATCGTTTGCCTCTCCTGTCATGCTTGCAATGTTCTCGTTTACTCTTTGAACTTCCTCCAATAGCAACTTTGGAGGTTCATCTCGAGCCTCATCTGCCAAATCAAAGGTATCAAAATGAACAGCAACACTCTTCCGAGATCTCAATGCTTGATGGATTTGTACAGCCTCAGATGGATTGCAATGAGATTCTCTCATGAACCATTCAGGCTCATATGCTCCAATGGGGATAGCACTCAGATCAAATGGACCAAGACGATCCCCAATCTGATGATGCAGTGGAAAGTCGGGAGGAAGACCCGTATCACCAGCAAAGTAAAAGGAGTGTGTTCGTGATGTTGATAAAGCTGGTGTGACATGCACTGCAAAGGAGCACCAAAGTCTTTGATTACGATCAAAGGGTGTACGACTACACCAATGTTGAGCAGGTGCACATGTAATAACCAACTCATTTGTACTGGGCGTACTTTTAGCTGCTTGCTCACTCTCCCATTGTCTAGTGACTTTATCAAATGCCTGTATCAATTTATCTACCTCGGGCAAACTACTGCAAGGTTGTTTGGTAAGACGTATACCTTCCCACCATTCCAACTCTATTATATCCTCGGGCGTTATACCTGTCTTAGTAATAAGCCATGATTTGATACCTAACGGTACTACCCAATACTTGACTTTGTTTGATTCAATCAATTCCAATATACTCCAGTAATCTAAATGATCATAATGATCATGACTTATCAATACACAGTCAATAATCTCTGGCAAATCAGACACACGAAGTGATGGTGGTACCAACCTTCGTACAGGTCCAGCATAGTTTGAAAAATGTGGATCTGTCAAGATTGTAAAGTCTCCGGGAAATGTAACAAGTGTTGTTGAATGTCCAATCCATGTCAAGCTGATTGCTTCTTCTTGTATAGTTTGGCTGTTGCTCTTTGCTATTGGCATGGATGATGACTGATGTAGAAACTCTTTCATTGCATTATCAATCTTTTTATCTGTGCTCTTCTTCTCTATATTGTTGTCACTTGAAGCGCCCACAGCATTTAACATTCTGCTCCAAGCACCGCCAACCTTCCATCTCAGAAACTTAACTAATCCATTCTCACCATTACTACTCTCTGATAACCAGGGGTTGACAAACCTTCCAGTATCAGAATCTCTCGATGCTAATGGATATCCTTCGTTATCAAACCAATTCTGTTGTGCTGGTTCAGTGAGTGTTATACCGTGCCATTTTGATGTTATTGTTGCTGAGTTCCTGCCGTCAATAATTAGGCTACTAAGCAATGCCTTTCTACCACCCCAGTATCTAGATCTCCATCTTTCTATGAACGTTCTAGTGCCATTCACATTTCTTATGTATTGTCTTGTCAACTTTCTTCTTGCGTATACTCTCTTCTTAGCATTATAATGTGATACCAAGTTCCGTTTCCCTTGAGAGATAGCACCTCGGGATAGATTTCCTACACGCCAATTTTGTTGTATATTCTTAACCAATAGCTTGTACTTAGCAGAACGTTTTAACATATTCTTTCTAGCAGATTGAGCACGTTGCCTTGCATAAATTCGTGCCGAATTAGCACGTTGCTTTGCATATAAACGTTGCTTACTTTGTAATTGTTTCAATATTTTTATACGTTCTTTAAAGGTATAGAGAGTATCCTGTACTCGTGTTTGCAATTTCACCATTAAATGTTTATGTGTTTGTTTATTGGTATCAAATATTCTTTTTAATAGTTTAGTTGCATCGGATAACGATGATGGTAAGAAGATGTAGGTTCGTCTTTGAATGTGGTTGTTGCTGGGATTGAGTGCATATAATGACTGACTGTTATATGTTGGTAGAATGGTACTATAGTTTGTTGTCTTTCGTATCCGTGAACTATTCATACATATACTACATCTTGGCATCATACTAGAAGAAGTGTGATACGATCTAGATGACCGTGATGACGAGATTGATATGATCCTTTGCAAATTTATTGGTCGGTTTAGAAATCGAAGCATCTTTTATTGTTTCACTTATAAATGTGAAATAAACAATAACAAGAAACTGTCACCCCAAAAAACACTGCAAGTATATAGTTGCAATTCAGTATCATATAAGAGCTAGCTATGGCGCAACTAGAGGAGCGTTTTGTATTGTGTGGTGTCTCTCAGCTAACTTGCAAAAGATTTGCAGTCTACATACTTATCCGTTTGGTCGCCAATACAAGAAGAGAGTCAAATTGGTTGTCGGTGATTTTGTTATCGGCACTCATAGCTCTGACGAGTATGAATACATGAATTAATTGTACATTCCTAGCTTACTTTATCATCTATTCATCTTGATCGCTAATATCGAAAGCGAGAGAGTCGAAATTACTCGATTACTCCTAGCTTATCCAATCAAGAGTGCCACTCTAGTGTATGCTCTGGGGCACTGAACTGAGCTAGGGGGTCAAGCACCAATGTTAGGAAATATTTAATGATTTGTTGCAGCGTGCCTTGCTCGAGGAGACTTCCTTCTCATGGACGGAAGGTTCAAACCTTTACACACATCATTGCATATATGGTTACTACAAAACCTGCGAATACCTCTCATACCAAGGTCAGTCTTGCCATATCGGTGACTACTCTTTCCTTTTGAACATATAGCAGGGTCGGTTAGCCTAAAGATTGGACGTCTCCCTTCTAAATCAAGTACACCTTGTAGATCACAAACAATTACACTGTGATTTGTGTACTCATAGACCCAGTGACTAAAGGCTTGCAGACTTTCTCCCAGGCTTTCACTATTCACATAACCGTTATTGCTGTTAAACTTAGTAAATTTGCCCTTTAGGTATTCTCGACAAGCAAGCCACACTTAACTCCATAATGATTTGAGTACTCATAAACACTGCACTTAAGAAAGTCAACTGGCGGTGGTAGTGATACTTCATCTTCGGAAGGTTGGAGTAAGGGTGCTCTCTTCACTCTATCATTGAATGTCATGGCAAACTCTTTTGCTTTACTTTGAACACGGCAAAAGTCGGTATGAAAAGCTTCCTTAGACTCCTCGTTTACAATGTATCTTGACTCCTTTGCAACCATAGTCTTGCCTACTCTTTCCGAGCTTTGACCCTTAGGCCTCACTTCGTAAAACATAAATGCAAGTCTTTCTGCTCCCTAATACGAAAATGTTAGTCTTTGAACTATAAGAGATGACAAACATACACACATTTTAAATATACATACCTTTCCAAAAGGGTCCTTCTCTATTTCAAACCCATGACAATTGTTATCGATGAATGGTACTTTTCGCCACGGATAGTGTCGGTTCGTACTGTGTTGAGTATATAGAAACCTTGAAACATAAGTTGTCTCTCTTCTAAACGGAATGATTGAATTGGTTTCATTTTTCTTTTTCCGCATTACATACGTCTTTTCCGTCTTTGTCTTCTTTTCATCATCTCTTGTTGAACGAAGATCATTTCTGGTTGCTGTCATCGTTGTGGCTATTGAGCTAAGAGAAGTACTGAGAGACACCGGGTTAAGACCAGCATGATTAAAATGCCCCATAGCTCCATGTTGCTCAGCTGTTTTTACTAACAACTCCATTTGTTCAAAGTCAGTACCTGATGAGCCAATTCCCATACCAAGGAAGGTCAAATTAGACTTAAGCTTACCCGCAACTCGGGTTATGGCATGTAGACGCCTCGTTTGGTGCTCAGGTAGTTTATCGCTTGGTTTGCCGTCACTAATGAACAACAATGTAAAGGCGGGCATTTCCTCGGCCTCAAGCTCTTCATATGATGTAAGTTCTTGTTGGATGATATTCTCTGCAAATTCAAGAGACTCGACATAGTTACCGTGGAATTTCGGCTTAGCAGTTGACATACGATCCAACACTTCTCTTTATTCTACGGTTACCGGCACTAAAAGTGCCGGTAAGGAAATTCCCAGGGATATTAGTATACGTTCTTTCTCTCTAACCACTACAAGATGCACTTTGTTGGAGTGTTAGTTGAGACAACTCCAGCTCAATGTAACATACTTCAATTGTGTGAATTATTCACATCTTGTTCTATAGTTCTTTTTTGCCCTTCTAGACACACACACCTTCACGCTGTATCTCTAGAGGAGTGAGTATACACAGCCCTCCGCACTAGAGAGATAACCAGCTTCCAATGGCAATATGTTGAGTAGGATCTCTCGCCCCTAGCCTTGTCATTTTGAATGATGCTAAGTAAGTATGTCAATAAAAAGGTTATGCCAAGGGTATCCTCACTCCCCTCGCTCACTAAGTACCTAAGTAACACTATGTACATAAGTAGTAACTGGATGTCTTCACTTCCGTTCTTTGACTGGATATGGAGACGACTTTGACTGCTTTGGTGATCTATTCTCGCCCCTTTTTGATCTTTATTGATGGATAAGTGAGACCTATCCTCATTAGTGCATATATATGTCATAATTAGGAGATTATAATTTGGTGGTAGTATCTGTCAGCGAGCTACGATATCTCCTCTGGAGCACTCTTTATAGCTAAATGAAGAAACGCTTTTACACATAGGTGATAGAAAACTATACTTAGTAATTTGCTTCTATTAAGTTTACATAGGTAAGTTGATTATGATCGCCCAAGTGCACAAACAAACATAGGATCTTGGGACAACCTAACCTCATCTTGCTGTAGTTTATACCACAACAATATTTTTGCATTTCCCCAACAATACTAATCTGAAATTTGGTGGTTTGCGTGCATAATGCCCCTCTCCTAAAATACGTGGGAACACTTATACAATGGGTTGCTTGGTTTTAGTTTGGACAAAAAAGGAACATAGCCCGAAGTTTTTATAGCTATAGCGGTAGTACACATATCATACATTATTCAATAATATGTAACATCCACTTTATAGGTTGAGGTTTTCAATAAGAGGGGTTTGGTTAACCAACTCTTGGGAAACAGCACCAGCAAATGCAAGCATAGCCAATCGGCCGTTCTGAAGTTCCTTCAATTTGTATTCCTCAAGCTTATCATCTGAAGGTGTGGGGTATAGTCCTGCCTCGAGGATTCCAGCATCAACACGGGTCTCTGGGGTAGTAGAAAGAAGACGAAGAGTCTCCAATACTGAAATAACACCAAGAGTTAATCCAGCCCAAAGTGGGTCTGTGTTTAATGCCTCAAGTGCTGTTCCAGTGGGGGCAAGGAAATCATCTCCGTATGCACCCTCGGCGGCGTACTTCTCGGGTAATAAAAATCCAATGATTGCCAATTGTGCAAATCGTCCGTGCATGATCTCAGCCTATCAGATAATAGAGTGTTGCAATAACAGTTAGACATATCATAGTTCATTTTTTTTTCTAATTGCAAATTAAATGATAAATTCGATATATAACCACTCACCTGACGGTACTTGGTAAGCTCCTCTGGTGAAGCCTTGGCAGCAAAACCAGCAGGGTCAAAGAAACCAACTGGTGGAAGATCACCAATTAATCCAGTGGGGTTTTCAGAAACAAGAGATCTAGATCCAGCAAGGATACTCTTGGTTCCACCTCCAACCTTCTTAGTGGCCGAAAGAGATGTTGATGAACGCTCAACGGAGGCGGGGGCAAATGCCGCGGCGCTAGCAAGAACAGTGGATAGGATGGCGAGCTTCATGGTTGGTATATTGGTTGGATGTAAAGGAGTAAGTTTGAGAGTTGAGAGGCTATTGTCTTTGATGTGCGTGGTAATTGAAGTTTGGATCTTCCGGTATCTTTTGATTACCCAGTGGAGATGAACCAAATATCTTCACCCCTTAGAGGAGATACCATACAGTGGAATACAGTAGACCATTTGAGTTGTAACCCCTAGACCTATAATCTTAACCCAGGGGGTATAGTTCAAGGGACTCCAATTTGACAACCGCTTTTAGCAATGATGGCAACTAAGCATGGTGACGGAGGAAAGTGATATGTATTGAGGAGTGTAGCTTGCAATTGCATATAGTACAACTTCATAAGATATAGTAGAGCAGGACAATTTCAAAATCTCATATTGTATTGCAATACAATGCTATCAAAGCCGAGGATACCGCAGACATCAATAATTAAGCGATACCCATCATATGCGATATGTTGTCTACTGGCTTTGGTATTGGTGTTTATATTAGACGACATATCATATACTACATCGATATCAGAAGGAAGGTATAAGAGTAATATATTCTGCTATGCTGATGAAGATGAGGATTTCCTTGCGGAGATACTAGCAGAACAAGCACGAGAAGAAGAAGAGCTGGCTATATAGAAGCAGAGGCTAGAGAATATGATGCCATGAAAGCACGACAACAACAACAACAAAATAATGGTATGCCAGGTAGTAATAATGGTAATGCAAGTCGTCCTAAAATGGGTAAAATGGGAGGAGCAGGTGGTGCAAATACCAACTATTCAAAGTTAGAAGAAGAGCTAAAAAAGGAGTCTGAACAACAACAGAATGCCAATAAGCAACAACAACAATCTAATACTCAAAGTGCTGAAGATGAAATGAATGAAAAAGAAGCAGAACGGATACGTCTCAAAAGAGAAGCCCAGTTTGAAGCTGATCTCAAAAAGATGAATGATGAACAACGCAAGAAGGCGCAAAAACAAAAGAAGAAGGATGCCAAAGTTGTAAAAAGGATACTCAAAGCACACAAGGCAAATAAACATTATCAAGTACTTGGTATACACAACTTTGAGTTTCAGATAGGACCACTCTTCATATTCAACTTTTCAATAGGTCCGATAGTACTGTTTAGAGTCAAGACAAAGCAAATAAAGAAAGTATACAGAAACTTAGCTCGAACAGTGCATCCCGATAAGAATTCAGACGGAAGAGCAGTAGAAGCGTTTCATGCATTAGAATCATCAGCGGCGGTATTAACTGATGAGAAACAAAGATCAGACTACGACAAACGAATAATATCAGCTCGGCGCCGGCGGAATCGGTATGCATTAGAAAAGGTGATGTCGGCAACCGAATTTGCTTGGAACAAAAGCTGCAAGACATTTGGCGTCACGAAGAAGGTTCTCGGTCCATTCAGTACTCCAATCATGGTCATCGGGGCACTGATAATTTAGTAGACAAGCATTTAAGTAGTATGGATGAGCATATCTGGGAAGATACCTCTCAAATCTTAGGGATATTGAAAGATACTGAAAGGTAATGGTATGCTATACACGCTATTAGTTACCAACATCTTCTATAAATTTATACTCCTCTGCTTTTTATATTGGTATCAGCTTACTTTGTGGGTCAATAAGAAGGAAGATAGCTACTAAAGTGTCAATTTCCCAAAACGCCATCATGCATGCATAGTAGAAAAAGCTAGGCAGCATTATGTTGACATGAAAGCGATCGTGGGTAGGAGTTCTTCTTTGTCTTTGCAGTGCAACAGAACAAAAATGCTATCATCGTAAGAGTTGATGTATCAGAGTAGGTAATAGCATCATAATATATGTAGAGACATACTCTTAACTGAGAATATGCATTCACTTTTTGATAACCTCGAGGAAGTGTTAGGGGTGTTCCAAGCTTATGAGGAGGACAAAGAGCATGATTTCTGCAAGTTGATAGCCACCAAAGTTCGAAAAGAATCAGACTTTCCGGTCGAGTGTAAGCAATATGAAGACAGCTTCAAGTTATTCCAAAAGCATAGCGCTCTATTCGAGCATAGCACTACAACGAGCAATGCGTATGACGGTCTTTCCCCCGGAGATAGAGTAGATGCGATGAGAGCCAAAGAAGAAGGCCACCTCAATAATGCCCAAATCAAGCGCCGCATGACAGAGAAGAAGAACAGACGAATCTACTAATATGTCTGGTGCTCAATGAAGTGCTGCTGTATTACCACTTTCTTTGCTAGCTTTGATCTTCTCTTGTATTGAATAGGTGTGATGGTAGCTGCTATCTTTTTCTTTACACAATAGGTAGATCATAACTGCATAATAGAACTAGCCAGAATATATCTTCTTATCTCTCTGCATATTATAGTATCAATATCAACGACAGAACTGCCATTGATATGGAATGTAGCAGAGAATGTGAGCAGATTGTAGCTGAAGATTTTGGTGGAATCAACTTTTCTCCGTTTGTACTTGGCTTTTGACTAATACTTGGATATGATGATGGACTGTCTGATGACGTCATAGTTGGAGATAATGTTGTGGTTGGTGTCATAGATGGCATTACAGAAGGTTCATCTGATGGTTGCATGGTTGGTGATGCGCTGCAAAAATAAAGGCAAAATAGTATTGAGTTAGACAAATAATTTATTATTAGTCATCTGAGCATAAATCTACACATACCTTGGACTGAGTGTTGTGGTTGGTGATGTGCTTTGGAAGAAGAAAGTATTTTGAGTTAAACATGATTGGCAATGTGAGATACTTAACATTATACAAAATAAAAACGAAGTTACTTACCTTGGTGCAGCAGTGGGAGATGATGTAGAAGAGGGAGCTATAGATATAGAGGGGGCAAGTGTGGGTACATCAGAAGGTTCCTGACTTGGACAAGCAATCTCATAGAATACTTTTCCGACAAATCTCTTTGGACTATATAGAAATTGAGATGGATGAAAGGGATATCCGATAATCCCTTCACCATATCTGAGCAATGGACGATCCTTGATCTTGTTTGAATAATCATCATCTTTCTGAACATTGCCCAGCTGACTCTTCTTTGCAGTGTTGTATACCAATGCATTACTATCCACCAAGGTCAAGTAAAATGATCTTATTCCGCCATCTTGAGGCACGAATGTTGGTTCAAACAAGGTAAATGGTATTTGAAAGTAGTCGCCATTCAAGTCGTTCTCCTTAATAGTACCTGTTGAGATCTTATTCCATAGATCAAAATCGCCTCGATAGTCAAATGATACAGGACCAATTGATGTTCTGTTTGGGTCAGCATATATTTCTTCTGATTTGAGTACATATACTTCATAATTCACAGTACTACCGTCACTACTATCATCTAACAAATTGACATGAAAGCCTAATGTGGTTATCATCAAACCGTCATCGTCGTCATCGTTGCTTGTTATTGGAAAAACGATCCCATATGAAGAAGTTGTTTCACTTTTGAATGACTCATAATCCCGATCTGTCGATATGGAATCATCACAGCCATCTTCTCCTCGATATACATACGACATGGTTGGTTGTGAACTCTTGGATGGTGATTGTGTTGGTTTTAGAGGAGCATTCAAAGGTGATTGTGTCGGAGCTTCAGTAGGTAAACTTTTGCTCGGGGATATTGACGAACTTGGTGTTGTAGTCGGAGATGATGTTGGACATTCACCCAAGTAATATAAGCTTCCCATGAACTTGCTTGGTTGATAAAAGTATGCTACATCTGTCATGGGATAACTTACAACTCGTTCTCCAATTTGAATGATGGGTTTATCTTTGATATCTTTGCCGTCAACACAACCATCGCCTACAGGTACATTTGTAATAGAATGAGTAGCACCACAATGTATCACTCGTTGCTCATCGTGTAAGTCTTCCCAGGTTTCAATTGGTGAATATACTAAAGCTCCTACTTCTTTAAGAGTTATGTAAAATGATTGAACAACTTCTGTACTACTTGGTGGAAGAGTAACAGATTCGAAGGCAGTATATGGTATTTGAAAGTAATTTGCAGTTGACCAATCATTCGGAGGCCAACTAATCAAATCACTACTGTCAAAACTACCTGTTGCAATCTTATCCCAACCATTTAAACTATCTCCTCTATAATCAAAAGTAGAATTTATCGGCAATCCACCATTTCCACCATTGGTTCGTTGTGGATCTGCATAATATCCTTCTAGTGTATACACTTCATAAGTCACATCAGCATCATCTAATGAGTTCAACTCATTAGTATCAACATAAAAACCAAGTGAGGATATAATCATTTCTTTTTGATTTATTTGTGAAGTAGCAGTAGTGTAGGGAGATGATACTGTAAACAATATACCATAACCCGACATCATTGTAGATTTATCTTTAATAGGATCAGTAGTTAGTGCATGATTGCAAATATCATCTTCTTTAGACGAGGTTTGAAGTACTAGTAATAGTAATACCAATGCAACCAAACGAGTAAGCATAATTTTTTGTGTATGTTATGTGAGTAGTTGTTTTTAGTTATTGCTTAGTCATCCGCCGTACCGCCAAAATATATGAACATATCTATTGTCTCTACTATTTATATAATATTAACATGTAGTGGCCAAGCTACGGCATCCTCCAATCGTATCAACCTACTCACACACTAAATAAATTTACAATGCAACTCAACACGTTGGCTCGCCAAAACGAGTCATTATATACTCTCTCCACACTCCTCGCTCTCCTCTTGCTCCTCTCCTACTACCATCTGCATTGCCTCTCCACCTACCCATTATTGATAGGTATTGATTGGTCTATATTCTAGTAATACTGAGAAGTGGGTATTGCTGAGTAGTAGTAGTGCTATATTATTTAAACAAGAATCTTCTCGTCTTCTCCAATCTAAAAAAAATGACACATCATATGCTTCATTTTTGTTTGGTGCTGCTACTCGTCACCTCTCCGGTAGCTGCAACAAGATTTGCAGTACCAAAAGGAACTGCTGTTGTCAACACTCTTCGAGGAGGAGATGATAAGACGGCTAAATGGTTAGAGGTATGCAAACAATTGGCTCCTGTAACCAGCATCCTATGTTCAATGGCACCATTGCCGACAATACATAAAATATCAGAAACAAAGAGTGTTGGTACTCTGCCTCTACTACCCTACTCATCAATGACTGCAAATGGGTTCATTTGGACGTTGTATGGATCATTGGTTGGCTCCCCGCAAGGTATGTTTGTATGTATATGCATTATGTTACCATCTTGTAGTACACTGATACAAACACTAAACATATTATCTCTTCTGTAGTGAAATGGACCGGCATTGCAGGAGCTGTCCTTGGAGGTTATTATTTCAAAGAGTTCATAAAGTACATACCAAAAGAGCTATATCAACAACACATTACTGTTTTGGCAAGCATTATCCTGATGAATACGTATATTTATTACATGTTTCCTAAAAGAAAAGCCGCCGAAGTCATTGGGAAAGAAGGTGTCTTGTTGTATATCATACTATTCGCATCACCTCTTATTAAGTTGAAGAATGTCATTGAAAGTAAATCGGCTGTCTCGATACCTCTTCCATTTACAATTGCAAGCACACTGAACTGTAGTCTATGGACGATAGTCGGTATGTTTTTGATGAATGACTTCAATGTGTATTTCCCTGCAGCAATGGGAATGTCAAGTGCACTGGCACAACTACTTTTGAAAGGAATGTATGCTGGAGATAGTGTTGCTGCATAAATTTGAATTCATATCATATTATCATAAGCGGTAGAGAGAGTAAAGTACTTCAGTCTAGATGAAACATATACTAGTAAGTTACAAACTCGAGCTTCACTGGAGGCATTTCCATCAGCTCTGGTTTCTCGTCATCACTGTTTGCATCGCCATCTTCTGCAACTTTTCCCGTGTTGCTGTCTTCTGTAGTCTCTTTCTTTTTCTTTCCAAAGAGATCTCTTGCAATTGATGCCGGCACTGACTTCTTCTTTATAATGTAAACACAAGCACCATATGTTGGTATATCATCATCGCTTGGGTTTTCTATTTCCTCTCCATTTGCATCCAGATATTTCCCTTCGCCTCCATGTACTTCTACTGACCAAACATACTCCTTCTCGTCGTCTTTATCGACTGTGTCTTTTGCTGTTGCATCTTTAGTTGATTTAGTCTCTTCTCTTTTCTGCTTCCGCCTTTCCAAGAACTCATCCTTCAATCCTGAAAATACAATATCTTCAAGCCAGCCCATACCTTTATCTTCATTAGCATTAAGATGACTTACAATTAGAATAGCACCTCCTTCACTTGTCACACGTGCCATTTCTTCCACAATCTTGATACAATTGGGTATACCATCCACTTCATCGGAGAGCATTGCATCCATTGTCCCTTTTTCTAGTACCAAGTCATATGTGTTGGACTCAAAGGGAAGTGATCTTGCATCCAATGCTTGAAAGGTTGGTTGAAGTTGTTGTGTGGTATCTTTCTTTCCTGAAGAGTTTTGCTGTTCCTGCTCTAACTTCTTTTGCTGTTTGATTAAAGTTTCAATAACTACCTCACTGTAGTCTATACATGTAACTTCTTCAATAAGATTTGCATTTGATGATTGTTGCATTGATACTAGATCGGACAGCAATGAAGTTGCAATAGGCACATCTCCACAACCAATTTCCAGAACTCTTTTTGGTTTCAAGTTGGTAGTATCAATGTGTGGTAGATCTTGTTCTTTTATATCTTCCTCTGTCTCTTCTTGTGTATTATCATTTGTACTACTATCATGTTCAGCTTTAGGTTCAGTATCACTGCCCTCTTCTTCCTCTTCTTCTTCTTCAACCCATGATTCAGCATCTGAACATTCCTCATAATCACTCTCTGCTACTTCATTATTTAGATCACCCAATATAAGAGGCATAATGAGTGGTTTGAGTTCATCGTATGTGAAGTACCACTCGTGCCCTGGAAGATGTGCGTTTCACGATATATGGAGATGAAGAGACATGATTGCAACATATTATTATGTTAGTACATGTGGCTTACAAAAACAATCAAATAGAGGCAACGTAAGTTCAAATGAAGTGATCACATCACCAAGACATCATATTGAAGGCATGAATTCATACGACAAAACATACAAACGTGGACTTTCCTGCATTGATGGCATCTTTGGATAATACTACTCCATCTAATGTGTAAGATGACTCGTCCACAGTAACACCTGATAAGTGTGATTTATAACGTGCTTCCCAATACTCTTTAGTACCATACTTCGGCACTTTACTAGTAGTATCGTTGCCATCGTCAGCAGCAATGGTATAGGAAGATTTTCTTTTCATATTATATTTCTCTTGATATTTAATATAGTGTGCAATCCTCCAAACTATTGTAGTTCAATGGATCAATCATCCAAAGATTTTCTTATTTGATTATTACTTATCTTTCTCTCTGATAATATAAACTCTACGGGTAAAACTAACAAACCGGTTCGTTGGTATCTGAATCTCTTTTGAAGCTCGATAATTGTTTTATTATCTTCTCCTAACCTCCATCATCACGCCATAACCATTGGTGGCGTGGATGGAGTAGAGAGCTTGAAAGGATACCCTCATCGGTATCCCCCTACCTCTTTACATACTTACTCCTCTTCTTTAGCAAGTAGCTTGAGAGTGATACTGAATTCAATTTGCACCTCCTTTGTATATCAGCAAGGTACCGCATACATTCATTTGGTTGTTGTTATTCTTGTGGGGTCGGTGGATGGATGCTGTCAAGATACCGTGTGTAAGTTGTTGGAAAGTAAAAAAAATGAGGAAAAAACTATTTGTATGGATGCCTCAGAAGATGGTTGTGAATACAAATACTTGTAACATTCTTAATATTATGAATCATATTTACTTCACAAATATCAAAACATTCTAACCTGCAATTGACATTACTACCCCAATTCTTAATCTAGTAGCCTTCAGAAATCAATTTTCAAGTCTTGGGTGTCCCCTCTCCCCTCCCATTACAATTTTATCACTAACCATACCCCCTGATAGTGCCGACGTAAATAACTACTAAACACCTATAATATTATGAGTTCTGCAAATATCTCGTCGATTTATTTGCCAATGGCCGACCAAATCAAGAATGCAATGGGAAGTAATGCCGCAAAGACGATTGATCCTCCGTAAGCTGCCATCTTTGAATTTCCACTGTTATTCTTATTTCCTTTGATACTATTAGGATCAACCTTTAAGTTAAGTGCTGTCGAGGAGGAAGAAGTAATATCAAATGAGGGTCCGGTGATGATAGGAGATGATGTAGTTTGTGTTCTAGAAGTAGTAAGAGATGATGATTGTGTAGTAAAGGCGGAAGTTGAGCTAACTACAACAGCAACGATGAGGAGGGCGGAGATAAACTTGTTCATAATGAATGTAGATTTGTAGTATAAGTGTTTAGTAGTAAATTATGGACGCTATCGATTGAATGGTAGGAGGAGATGTGGTGCAACTTCTTTGCAAATGACATCATGAGCTGGTGGTGAAAACGGTTATATTTATTCATTTCAAGAATAAATCATCGCCAAACATTGTGTCTCCTATGCAATCCAATATCTTGCCCGCCGGCCAATACATAATTTGAATTGCAATAGACAATACATAAATTCTAATATAAAATGGTTCCTGCTGACAATATATCCCGTTCATACGCCTCGATATATCCGAGACAATATATTGCAATACGAGCACCACTTTCTTCTTCAATCAATCAACCTGCAATAACAATAGATGGATCTCTCGATAAACAATTTTGGGATGAAGTGGATTGGAGTGAGGAATTTGTCGATATTGCAACTGATACCACTCCCAAGTTTACAACAAAATTTAAGATTAGATGGGATGATGACTTTCTTTATGTAGGTAAGACTCTACTTGTATGTGATATATGATTGATGTCTTTGTTATCATAACTTATACATAATATATCTTTACTTTGATCTAATGTTAGGTGCATATATGGAGGAAACTGATGTGTGGGGTAAACTCACAGAACATAATAGTGTAATCTTTCATGACAATGATGTAAGTATTTTGTATTTGTGTACAGTATTATTGTTCATGATCATAATGTATAATTATTATTCATGACCATATGTAATATCTAATTCAATATCCTATGATTCAGTTTGAAGTCTTTATTGATACAGATGGATCAAATCACAATTACAAAGAGTTTGAAATCAATGCACATGGTACTGTATGGAGTTTGTGTCTTAATAAACCATATGATGATAGCGGTAGTGAGAATAGCAAACGAGTCAATCCAACTGATGGGTATGATATGAAACCACCATTGATATCTGCTACTAAAGTATATCCAAACGATGCAATCAATCAACCCGGTGTTACCAATACACACTGGACAACTGAAATAGCTCTCCCTATATCAAAGTTGATGGAAAAGAATCCAAATGCAAATAAACCGTCTGAAGGCTCCTTTTGGAGAATAAAGTGAGTTGGTTGCTGTTTGAGCACTCTTGATGACCTAATATGTACATAGCTAACTACTGTCTGTTTATTTAGCTTCTCAAGAGTTCAATGGGGAGTGGAAGTAACTGAAGATGGCAAGTATGAGAAGAAGCCTTGTTGTCAATCTTGTGCTACCCCAGGTAGTTCAGCTGAAGATAATTGGGTATGGAGTAAACAGGGTGAAGTTGCAATGCATTTACCTGAAAGGTGGGGTATATTGCAATTCGAAACACAAGCAGACAAAGAAGTCAAGTATTATGAAGAGTGGGATGCTCGATGTGCTGCAATGGCGATATATTATGCACAGAAAGCTCATCTCAAAGAAGAAGGAAAGTACACAGCAAATATTGAAGCGTTGAAACATTACTCTAAGCAACCATTCCCGATATGCAATGAAGCCGATGTGGTTATATCCCTCACTGAAGAAGGTTATGAAGCAAGCGCCACTATTGAATCTCACACTTCAACTGTTAACCAAGAAAGATATTTGGCTGTGTCTAAGGCGCATCAAAAATGTACCACTGCAATAGCTGAAAGCTAACATCTTGTATACATTGTTAAACTAAGAAGATGCTTTTATCATTTCCTCTATTGATAGAATCTTCTCTCTTGGCTGAGCATCACTCCGAAGTCTATTCTCTTCCCTTTCAGCCTCATCTATACTCTGAAATTGATCCCAGCTTATAGCATCAACTCCATCTTGAGTATGTAATAGATCAGTGAGACCGACCCTTCCTTTCTTATTCTGTGTACTCACATCTTGTTGTGTATTTATAAATTGCATAATAGAAGCAACAGTATCATTTGCATCTCCTATATTTGTTCCAATAATACCAGAAGGACCCCGTTTGATCCATCCACTTACAAATAGATTGTTATCTCCTGCAACTTTTCCATGTTCATTAGCAACTGTGCTTTTCTGATTGTCAAATAGCTCTTCCGTTCCATCTAATGGTATTCCTTTATAACCAATACTAACGAGTACTAAATCTGCATCTAATGTCTCAGTTTCATCTGTTTGGATAGGTTTTTGTTGAAATGGTTCGCCTTCGAGTTTTGTTCTTTTGCATACCACTTTTCCTACTCTCTCTGAATTTGTATCACTCGGCTCTAAACCAATTGGATTCATTAAGAATCTGAGCTCGACTTGTTTTGCCATATCTCCTTTGTCTTTTACTATTGCTGAATCTTGAAGGAGCTTGTCCATCCGTGTCTTTGGTCTTCCTGATGCACCTTTCAGCTCTGCTTTTGACGATTCGGTCATACCCAAATCTAACTCATCTTTTCTAACAATGAATGATGCATCGTGGCCTTCTTTCTTTAACTTTGTTAGCTCACGCAATTCCTGATTCGAGAGTATTGTTAGACAAATACTGGTATTCTACATCAATGTATGCATATGTCTCTTACCTTTATTGTAAATGCACCTTGTACATGACCTCTTCTTCCAACAATACTAACATGCGACACTCCTCCTTGTAATACTTCTAATACCGAGCTTGGCGTATCAGTATCAATCAGGCCATCTTTACCTTTTGCCAACACTCGTGCTACATCCAATGCAACATTACCTTGACCAATAACTACAACTTTTGAAGGAGAAACTTTTGCAGTTGTATTATCCTCTTTACTACTAGATTCGTTTGTATTCTCTTTTGATGAAGGCCACAAACATTGTTTCACAATAGAACCAATATGACCAAACTCTGGATGTCCATTGTACCATGCCACAAATTCTCGTGCACTAAGTACTCCCTCTAATTCTTCTCCGGGTATACCCAATCGATTATCATCTTGGCATCCATATGCTAATACAACAACATCATATAGAGATTGAAGTTTTGTTATGGATATATCTTTCCCTACATCAATATTACCAAAGTAAGATATACTAGCATCACTTGAAACAGTATCATCTCCTCCATCTTTCTTATTAAATAAAGATGCAAAATCATTCTCGACATTTTTAACTTCAGGATGGTCGGGTGCTACGCCATATCTCACAAGTCCATAAGGCGTAGGTAGACGTTCAATCATGTCAATATCAATACCAGAACAAAGTGATTTGTGTTCTTTATCAGCTATTGATTGTTCGGCAGCACTATTTGATACTGTTGATTGTATCTGTTTTAATATAGATGATGTAAGATACTTTGCAGTATAAAATCCGGATGGCCCAGCTCCAACTATTGCCACTGAAAATCGAGGAGGTATATTGCTATTACTACTACTACTCTCTTCATTATTTATGGTACTACTGTCAACAGCGGAGAGAAATCGTTCTCCATAACATGAGTATTGCAAGTTGTTTAATTGTTGGAATCTGCATGCATTATTGATTGATGATGACTCTAGTTTCTTTGCAGTAGAGACAAATAAAGGGGAACGATGTACAAACAATACCCGAGGTTGAAGCATGACAAAGTATGAAGAGAGGATATTAGAGTGTAATAGTACTTACTTACCTATTATATCAACTTCACAGGTTGATTATGAGAGTGTATAAATCATTCACCGTCTCGATTTACAGAAAGCTTTCTTCCAACCACTAAACTTCACACCGTAAGCTTTTTTTACTAACAAAATGTAACTCTCTCAATATTGGACATTTTTCAGTCAGTGAACATTCTGATGTGGTCTACTTGATACCCTCAATCCATTTGTAATGAGAAACCTCACTTGGATGTTGCATTTCAGTAAGAAAAACACAAAAGAAAATGCCAACAATATTGTGCAAAAACCAAATACCATGGACAGCCTTTGGCCATCAAATAGGGGGTGTATCGCAGCATGTAGAGAATGTTGAATGATAGATGTTTGGCATTGGTTATACATATAACAAAGTTTAGTAACACTCTCAGCATGATTGTACCATAAGTCCCTCCATCCACCTTCTCTTGTCACAAAAGTGTGATGGGAGGGCGCCCCTAGAAATAGAAGTATCTTGAATCTCCTGTTGATACCTAGTGTTCATTGCCCTTTATTATACATATACAATGGCAAAACATCAATATCTAACAATGTCAAAACATCAATATCCAAGAAAGAGAGTGGTTGCATGCCTTTGTGCTATGGCCATACATTATCCAGCAGCCAGCTTGATTATTCAAAAATCTGACCCAATCCATCAGAAAGTGAAATATGTTTACTCTAAACTTGAGAGTTCTTGAATAAACTTGGTGGTCCATGCATAAACTTGGCAATTTATTTGTAAACTTGAAGTTTATTAATAAGTTTCAAAGTTTATCATAAACTCATAAAATTTGTAGTAAACTTGACAGTTTATTAAAGGACTTGATAGTTTATCTGTAACCTTGAGATTATAAATTATAGCTGTTGTGTAAACTATCATGACAAATGGAGTAAATTGTGTTTAGATACAGATACCGAGCCACTCTCTTCTCTCCCTCATAATTTTTCTAAGTGCACAACTACAACAACACATCATGTTAATCAGCCTACTACCAGACGTGGCGCGGATATAATATTTGCGATGGCAACGTCTGTTGACCGTTATCATTTAGCGTCGGCATAATGTAAGAGACGACACGTGAGTTGATTGTTGTATCTATATGCCCTTTGTGTTATTGCAATTGCAATTATTTTATTGTCGAACGTAGCAACATCGAAGGCAACTCTATCGTCTACGTAGTAGACAATGTCGACGATGCCACTGATCGCCGTATATCGACGGATATTATTCATAACGGTAAGATATAATATGATTGTTGTTGCCGTATCTCAAACTCATAACTCATACATCATCTCATTAACATATGATGGCAGTTGCAACGATCGGTGACGTTGGTAAGTGTTGTGAAGCCGATACGGCTGTATTTTATATACCGCTTGTTATTTATATTGCAAACTAACCTTATCTAATTATCGTTGTATCGATTGACTATGTACATCGAGTATTGTTGACGCTAGAGCCACCGCTATAATTTTTTGTTTTGTACTCTGAGTGTGCGTGCTAGCTAGTGCAGATAATAAAATAAAGATACCATCAGTGCGACATTTAGAACCTTCTCAAAAAATATACTGCGAAGAATCTCTATAGTTTACTCGCCAAGTTTACTCAACTTAGTTTACGAACATAAACTATGGGAGAAGCGGTGTGCGGTGAGTACTAAAAAAGTTACTTGCTAATTTAGTCCGATACGACAGGGCAATGGCCACTAAAAGCCTCGTAAACGGCTAAGACAATTTTCATAAATTATCTTAACC
>Ga0214477_100385_pt1 | contig 30804 bp, 28 predicted proteins | sample M1_20Mar14CPVII9_FD_165058 | JGI IMG/M metagenome (GOLD analysis project Ga0214477, IMG submission 165058) | Marine eukaryotic communities from Monterey Bay, California, United States - M1_20Mar14CPVII9sort6BwellC16 | ecosystem: Environmental > Aquatic > Marine > Unclassified | place: USA... | reverse complement strand
ATAAGATTGGTGCTAGATGTGTATATGGTGATATCGAAATCAGTCAAACAATAAGCGAAGTCAAACGTGAATTGGGGAGTCTAATGACAAATCCTTCAGCAATATCAAATCTCCAATACCCATCTGGTGATATCATGAGCATGTTTGGGGGCTTGATTAGTGGCACAACTGATCCAAAGGACTTTGTTGAAAGGATAAAAACAAGAGATCGTGCACAAGAGCTGTCTAGAAGTCTACAACAATCATTTCCATCAGTATATAATGTCATGATAACCAAACGAGATATACACATGGCTCAAATGCTACGAAAATACTGCTCTAAAGGTAAAGTTGTTGCTGTAGTCGGTATGGCTCATGTCGAAGGAATAGAACGAGAGTGGGAGGTGCTAGACAAGACTGTTAGAGTACTGCAATGATAGCGCAAAGGTTTGTTGTTACTAAGAGTAGTAGTAGTCTATGTATGTCTGCGAGGGCATTTCAAGAGGTACTTACTCTCAGTATGTTGCAGTTGCAATCATTGAGGCCTCTATCTTCTACAACTGCAAAGAATGTATTAAGGAAAGAAAATACAAATGAGAAGACACAAACTTAATTGATACATATAATTCAAACCATTAGACGTTTTATCTCTTCTTGAAAACCTTTTAGAAAGTACCAGCATGTGGCTATCATCGGAGTGAATCTTGTGAAGACTCCATCTAATGTGAGTCTCAAAGACCAAGACCAAAACACAAAGACTTCATGCCGTTTTCTGTCAATCTGAATTTTTGGTGAACGATGGCCATTGTGTTGTACTTTAGAACGACCGGCTCAAAGTCATTCGGATAATAATAGCAAAGCCGTCATCTAATCAAACTCATAATTTGTCTATTGCAATAGGCCAACTATCATCTACATACCTCCCTCTACACACCTACTATCTCTCGACCTTTTCCATTACCACTCCATTATTATAATCTATCATGAAGACTGCTATCGTCGCCTTATGCATTGCCTCCGCAAATGCTGCCCATGTAATCCACCGTAAGCGTAATAACGTCGAGTACAAGAGTATTAACATAGAAGGACGTCGTCTCGCTGGTGATGAAGAGTATGAACCTTATCTTGGTATGGAGCGTGATTTAATGTCGATGAGTATGCCAGACATGAGTATGTCTATGCCATCAATGACGGAGGTTGAGACCATGGATACTGAGGAATCATCTGCTGTGTCTGCTGGAAGTGCTGTTTCGGTCCTTGCCATCGCTGGAGCCATGTTGCTCCTCTAAAGTGATACTGTACAACTTCTGATTAGAAGTAGAAGCAAGAAGAATGTCGGGTCAAGTTACGTTATATGTTTAGTCGGCTAACTGGTAATACGCGTAGACAGAAGATGAAATCTAATGAGAGTGTATGCCAAGATATAGCAATATGGTGAAAGGTTGCTTCATTCATCGTTTTATTCTGCCGCCATAATATATATTTTAGGATTTAGTTTGTATCAGTATCAACATCAAAAGTATCGAGGTATCCTTTTTTCTTATGACCTTTTAAAAGTAGATATAAGATCGTCTACAACAGGCACTACAAAACATACAAAAAGGACACATCTTACCACTCATCCTTGGAGTAGTGTATGCAGTCTTCTCAAATATCGAGGAGTAGAACACCCTTCAATCAAGCTAAGCTAAAATTGAATGCCGGTATCCTAGCATGTGGCTTCTGTATTTTTTTGCAACAAACAACTCCTCGATGATCATAACTCTTCAATCGCTCGCATAATAATTATCATATTCACATCATGAAGACCTCAGCTGCCATCGCCGCCGTCATATGCATTGCATCCACAAACGCCGCCGCCGTCAAGCGTATGCGAACCAAGATTGAACACAAATCTGGAGTAGCAGCAAAGAAGAGTGATGAAACCTACGATCCATTTCTGGGCTTAACCCATCGTGATCGTAAACTCCTTGGAGAATCATATTGTACATACAGCCCCAACAAATTATGTTATATTACTGGTTGGCCAGCATGCTGTTTAGTGGAGGGTACTTGTCCCGAGGAACAGCCACCCTGTGAGATTCCAGACATGTCTATGAGTATGCCATCGTTGTCTGAAATGTCGTTGCCTCTTGGTGAATTGGGAATTGGTCTTGAGATTCCTCCAGAAGAACCTGTACAAGGAGGATCTGGTAGTGGTGAAGCTACTCCTGAAGATTTGCCAACTAGCAGTATTGAAACAGAAGATCCAGTTAATGGGTAAGTGCGAATTCACATCATGTGTATATCTTGCAATTTTGCAACGATTGCTAAAAGAGTGCATTTTCTAACACCAAACCTCTTCTGATTACTCCCTATCTTCAACTCTATTCGTAGCTCGTTCACTGCTGGAACTGTAGTATCTGCTCTTGTAGCCGCCGCTACTGCAATGATGCTCAACTGAGAGAAGTGAGAAGGAGATAGATAGTTTGTTGTTCTGTTTTGGATACCGATACATGTGTTATGTTTTGTTATTGATAAGACTACTGATGTACAATATACAGTGAACAAAGAGATCAGAAGTAGTTATAAATGATAGTAGAGATGCTCGTTTGTTTGAGATTCGATATCTAAAAGTCAAATTAGTAAAAGTATCTTGCAAGTATCTTCGAGTATCTTATAATCTTCTGTAAAAGGATGCATACTGGTAGTCAACACAGCATGTCAACAATCTTCTTTTCACAATTCATACCCCCCATACATTAAATAGCATAGGAAACCACAAGCATGGAAGTGTGATGGGGGCATTACTAATATTGCTGCTATAGTCTCATAGTAAAGTCGTTTTCTCGAAAATCTTTCTCGTGATTGGCATTGTTGAGCCCGGGCATCGGCTCAACATAATGAAAGATCTAGAGGAAGATCGTATTAGCGGAGTACACGTGCGAATTCAATCCTTCACACTTTACTGCACTCCACTGTAATACTTTGAGGGGGTCGGTTATTGAGTTGAGTGATTACTCTATACTTGATTTAGATATCTTAATCGCACCTAAATAATCTATCTTCATTGCAATAAATTATGAAGATATCAAATACTATTCTACTATCATCGACCATCCTAATTGGATCGGCCACTGCTGCTAAAACAACACAACGATTACGAACTAAAAAGGTATATAAATCCAATACTAATATTACCCCCAACAATAATGAGAAGACACAACGTCAACTAAATGGATATCGCAAGTTACAAAGTTTATTCTCCGATGGTACCATTCCCGACTTGGGATCAATCCCAATTGTTAATTTATCAATGAGTTTAGATTTGATTAATGGTGAGATTGGTATCCCCCCAGCTCTTCCTCCTCCTGCTGAAGAAAAGGAAGAAGATGGTTTATTTGGTAGTACTGTAACTGTAGGCAAAGATGAAGACGTATTATGTTGTGCTGGTCCGAATTGTCCCCCTGATGTTACGCCTTGTGTTGATGCCATTGCAGAGAATATGGATATGGAATCAGAATTATGTTGTGCACCATTAACAACAGATTGTCCACCAAATCTACCCCCCTGTGATGTATTGTCACCTATGCCAGAAGTGAAGCCTATTGGAGGAGATTATTGTGTATGGGGTCCTGATTATGAGTGTTATGAAAGTGGTTGGCCATCATGTTGTGAAAGTAAGGATTGTCCAGAAGAACGACCTGATTGTGAAATTGAAGGGAGTATGAGTATGAGTATGCCCATTACTATGCCTGCTGAAGAGGAAGAGGAGTGTGTTGAAGATGGAGGTGCCGTGACAATGGACCTGTATATTGAGGGTACTAATGAACAGAATGATATTGAAGTTCTAGCTTCACAATGTTGTATTGGATCATTGAGTGAAAGTTCTTGTATGAGTTCAATAAGCATGGATGAGGATGGTGTTGAATTGCCTGCTGGATCATGTGAGGGTATTTGTGGAGTGCCTAACGATGAGCCTGAAGCAGTTCTACCCACAGTAATCTCTACTGTTGAAGATGGCACTACTACTACCGAAGCTACCATGCCAGTTGAGGAGGAGGAAGAAGATGTTGACGAGGAGTTTGATCCATTCATGGGTCTTGGCAATAGTATGAGTATGAGTTTGCCAGAGGTTGAGGAAACACCTGAACCTACCAGTTCTATTTATGAAATCGCATCGAGTAGTGATGACTTTAGCACATTAACATCTGCAATTGATGCCGCTGGTCTGACTGATGTGCTCAGCGGGGACGGAGCTTTGACTGTATTTGCTCCAAACAATGAAGCGTTTGCTGATTTATCCGACGAGTTACGAACCAAGTTGTTTGATCCTATTTGGCAGCCACAGCTTCAAGATGTATTATTATATCATGTTTTGGGAGAAGTTCTTCCAGGTAGTGCTGTATTGCCCGGAGAGAGTAAGACGACATTGAATGGTGAAGATATCGAATTCACATACTTCCCCCCAGGAGTGAATGGTAACAAATTCCTCATCGAAGAAGAACTAATTGATATTCCGGCTACAAATGGCGTTATTCATGCGATTGATGGAGTCTTGACACCTACCAGTGTGAGCTCTAACATTGTGGATATTGCCTCGGCAAATGATGATTTCTCGACACTCGTTCAGGCAATTGTAGCCGCTGGATTAGTTGGTCCATTGAGTGGAGAAGGGCCATTGACCGTCTTTGGTAAGTTTTGTTTACGTGATATGATGTGAGACATGTGCAATACTGGAAAGGTTGAATACTCATAAACTCTTTACTCTTCTTCAAAGCCCCGACAAATGAAGCATTTGCCAAACTTCCCGAAGGCACGCTAGACTATCTTCTTCAACCGGAGAATGTCGAGGAGCTCCAAAATATCCTCACATACCATGTCGTACCTTCCAATGCAGCGAGCTCATCACTGTCCCCGGGTGATGTCGATACTTTAAATGGAGCTTCTATTGCGGTAGATACACCTGCCGGCGCTATTATGATCAATAATGCTACTGTCACAAAGGCAGATATCATTGCTTCAAACGGCATTATCCATGTTGTGAACGAGGTACTAATTCCTCCACCAACGGATGATACACCATCACCTTCGGCAGCAGGAACAACAGACACTCTACCCCTACCTCCCAAGACCCCAGCCCCTTCACCTTCATTGACGCCTCCACAAATTCCTACTTCAAGCGAGTTTACTTCACGTCCATCACTGCCACCCTTGACATTGAAGCCAGGTTGGTGGCGTGATACACCTGAGCCAACTGAAACTCCTCAAGTCGATGGAGCTCAGGGAGGTTCAAATAGTGCATATTCTGCCGGTGTTTCAATGGCTGTGTTGATCGCTACTTTAGGGTTGATAATGGTGTAAATGTAACAAATGGAAATTTAGGATGACACAATAAAGAAGAATGAAGAAACTGTTAGACTTGTAACACAACTTTAAAGTTAGGTCTATTAGAGTTACAGAAAGCATCTTTTGTCGTCTTATCAGCTCAATAGAGCCAGCCGTCATCTCAGCCGTCCTTTAACAGCCATATTGTATTCACTTTCATACCCTATTGGAGCGTCAAAGTTGCAAATCAATGTCTAAAGTATCTTTTAGCTTTATACGACCTTTTTGATCAACCTGTCTCTATTTTGTCCCCTTTAAGTAAAACTTCTCTTCTATTGACTCCAACCAGGATGATCTGCTGGATTTTGTTGCTGCTGCTGAGGTGGCAGTTGCTGGCCTTGTCTAGGTGGATATTGCTGCTGCCCATAGGGACCTTGTTGCCCTTGCTGTTGCATATTAGGAGGAGGCCTCATGTTTGGCTGCTGTTGATTTGGTGGTCTCTGCATATTAGGCTGTCCGTACTGAGCTTGCAATGGAGGAGCGCCCTGTTGATTAGGCCCTGGTCCACCCATTGGATGCGGCGGATTGTAGTTTGGCCGTGGCTAGAAGATGTGCGTTTCATAGTTTATGAAGAAAGATGACATTAACGTTTGTTAGAACATGAGGGATGCAAAGGCAATCAAATACAAGACAAAGTCAAGTTCAAATGAAGACTCCAAATCGCAAAGAACTCATATTGAACACACAAATTCACTTGATAAAACAACACAAATCGGACTTACTTGATACCCTGGCGGTGGCCTTTGTTGGGATGGATACTGAGGCCCTGGATAGCCCGGAGGAGGACCACGCTGCTGCTGAGGAGGATAACCTGGTGGATATTGGCCTCGTGGACCTCCCATTTGACCAGGAGGTGGCACTATCAAGTTTAAGTAGACAAAATATTAGTTAAACTTTGAACACTTCCAATTAACACTTTAAAAAAGAAATATCAGATTGATAGTATCCAACTTACCTCCATAATTTGACAAGGAGTAACCTCCCGGTCCCTGTGATTGATTTGGATCATTGCGTTCAAAGATTGATCCCTTTACTTGATCAATGCCACTTCGGAATTTACCCCATATTCCTGAAAAGTATCAAAAGATGGATAAGATGTCATACTGTCTTAGACAAATCACTGATTTGAATGCAAAAAAGAAACCAGTCACCAAACTTACCAGTACTCGTCTCCCCAATAGTCTTTTGTGCAGCAGTTGCACTTTCACCAATAGATGATTTAGCATTCTCAGCCAACTCTTTCGTACGATTACCAAATACACTTAATCCACCTAATGCCTGTCCCCATTTCTCTTTCACTGCATTTGATAAGTCCTCTGTACGTTGCTGTACTAGTTGACCTGCGCCTGGTCCTGTGTTTGGTGGCGATTGTGCTCCGTATGGATTATATCCCGGAGGATATTGTTGATTGTATTGCGGCTGATTAGGGTATTGATGCTGTTGTTGACCAGAATATGGTTGGTTTGGTTGTTGTGGAGGATAATGTTGATTGTTTTGGGGCGAAGGATAGCCTGTTCTTGGAGGTAAGCCATATCCTGGCCTACCGCCCTGAAACTGAGACTGCATATTCTGAGGCGGAGGTTGATTCTGCGCCATTGGCGGTCTAGATTGCTGTTGATTCTGAGCCGGTCCTGGCTGTTGCTGTCCTGACTGTTGCTGTTGATTCATAGGAGGAGGCATGCCCCATCCAGGCCGAGGCTGAGCATTCTGCTGTTGTCCAATTTCTGAAGGAGGTTGTTTCTGCTGTTGTCCCATTTGTGGCCATCCAGGTTGCTGCTGCTGTTGAGATTGTTGATTTGGTTGAGGTTCTGGCTTTGGACTTTCCTGCTGTGCCTTTTCACTGGGAGGTTGTTGCTCTGGCTGACCCCAACGTTGTTGCTGAGGAGGCTGCTGACTAGCTCCCTGTCCATTATTCACCCCCCAAGGCTGTTGAGATTGTTGTCCATTACCACCAGCTCCAACCTGCTGTTGACCATATTGATTATGTCCATTTTGGTTTACTGATGGTCCCGGTTGTTGCTGTGGTGGTATATGCTGCTGATATCCTCCATCCCTTTGTCCTCCCATTCCAAATTGCTGAGATGGTTGTTCAATTTGCTGCGGAGGCTTCTCTTCTTCTTTAGGCATCTCACTATTCCCTTGCTGCTGCTGATCACTACTAGTTCCTACCACTGTAGATGCAAATGCGTTTTCAAATGGATCCATTGTTGCATCCCCTCCCTCAGGCTGCAATTGAGGATTTGATGTACTCATATCTTCCACTGCAACTTGAGATTGAGAAGAAGTATCCTCATTTTTAATCTCTTCGGTAACAACTCCCATACGCCCCTTACTTTCCACAGTATCTGCCTCAACTTGACTGCTTTCTGTAGAAGAAAATTCCTCAGTACTAGCAGCAGCAGATACTTGAGGAGGGGAAGCAGGACGTTCCCACTGTGTTACACTAGTTTCAGGATTATAATAATATGATTTTCCTGAAGTTGGATCGACATGTTCTTGCCATGGTGATGGTAAGGTATCACTCTCAGCTGTACTGTCATTCGTTACTGCTGTATTGGATTCTACTGTTTTATCTTCTACTTCATTTGATTCATTAGATCGAGTAGTAGAAGAAGACTGTTGATTTGGTTGGGATTGAGTTTGTTGTGATGGATGATGGTATCCTTGAGGCTGCCCATATTGCTGCTGCTGCTGTTGATTATAATATTGATTATATTGCTGTTGCTGTTGTTGAGGATTATGCTGCTGTTGTTGAGGATGATATCCACCATAATAACTACCACCTCCTCCACCTGGAGATGATGCACTGACGATTGCTGCAATTGATACTATTGCAATTCCTGAGGCGTAGGGTATGGTGGAACGAAACTTCATTTTTTGATAATAATAATATATATTTACAGTACTTCCTAATACTCTTCTGCAGTTTAATAATACAGTAGCCACTCTCTTTAGAATCTAATATCAACAACCTCTCAAGTATCGTAACTTTTTAACTTTTGTGAGGTGAAAATGAAATGAAATGTGGAATGTGGAAATGCCCGGCGGAGACAATAAAAAGGGCATAATTTGCCCGTCAAAAGATACCACACAGACTCGTGCTTTCTCTCATTTGATTTTGATTACAAGAAATCGATTTTGGCGGCAATCCAGTTGCGCCATGTCAATGCACCTTTTTAACTCTTAATAAAGATCGTAGCAAAAGAACAAATAGCATTGCAGCTTTCCGACCTACTCCGTCATATCATAACATTGACCGCCATAAATCAATATACATTGTCTCATTACTTGGCATTTGTTAAACACAAGTTAATATTATCATCAATAATACAATACAACAATGAAGGTCTCTACTATCGTATCAATCCTAGCTCTAGCGGCACCAATGATGATCGTCACTGCAAAGCCAGAACGCAAACGTGTCTTCAAAATATATACACCAGAGGAAATACAAGCATTCGAGGATAATGATTACGATGGTGAACGTATGTTACAAAAGGAGGATAAGCCCGAGAAGACGAAGCCCCCTAAAGATCAAAAGCCTGATAATAATGAACCAGAACCCGCGCCCATTGCCGAGGAAAGTATGAGTATGGAAATGACTAGTGCCCCCTCTGTTTCGGCTGTTGAATCTTCCGCACCCACTGTTGCTGAGGTTATTACCGATCCACCAGTTGCCTCTATTGTTGATACCCCGGCACCTACCGAACCTCCTGTCGTTATTACACCGGCTCCTACTGAACCTCCAGTTGTTACTACGCCTAAGCCCACTGAAGGTGTTTTTACATTCCAACCTACTGAGCCACCAAATCCATTTGCTCAACCAGACGGGGTTACTGCACCAGGCGCCCCTACCAGCAGGTAAGATTTGTTTTATCGTTGTTTGGTTTTATTTGCTGTTTCATATCTTTAGTCTCGAGGAGATCTATTTTTCGTGGGTAGTTTTTGTTGAGAAGAGACCGAGTCGAGGTATATCTTGTGTTTTGTGCATCGATCATTTGAATGTATATGTTTCTGCCTTTATTGACGGCACGTACAGACATATCTGGCGGCAATAGTCTAGTCATATCCTCGATCAGTTTTGTGCATATCATATGTCTTTTCATTATATCTTCTAACATTTACCATTGTATCATTCTATTACAGTGCCATTACTGTTGGAACAACATTGGCCGCCGCCGCCATTGCTCTTTTCGTGATCATTGCTTAAACGGATCATGGTGTGAGTATTTAGTGAAGGTCAAACGTTAGAATGTGGGAAAACAAGTTGGCTTATTGTGTAGCTCTGCTCGTCATCTGTAAATATACATCACGGGGATGATTGAGTTTAGAGTTTTTAGAAATAGAAAAAGCCGTTTTATTTATAAGTAAAATTCGAAAAGATTTGTGTGAGGGGATGTGAAATGAGAGGGGGTAGTTTAGATAGCCAAGGATTGTTAAGGTAAACAACTTGGTAGAGAAATAAGAAAGAAACATTTTGTCTGTGTTACTATGTCTATGGGTCGTATGCACTTGAACAATCATTTAAAAGTTAAGACGGTCAAGAAGAACAGGAGATATTCGCTACCAACACAAATGGGACATAATATGTCAATCCCTAGCAACCCCTATGCTCGAGATTGAATATTGTAGCCCCTAACTTTGATCCAGCATCACACTGGAATCATTTGAATAGTAAGTACCTTTGCGTACGGCTTTCTCAATTGTATCAGCTACACTTATGTAGGCATACTTAGTAGCCACAGGCCATAGGGTGCATTTTGGTCATTGTTGGAATCTTGTCTATTAGATAATTGGACGAGAAAGATACTTCGAAAGCAAAGTTACAGTTTGATTTTGCCGCTCTGTGATCATAAACTACTTTAGACTTCATTGCCTGCCATCAATCACCAATAATATCCATCATGTACAAATCCGCCATTGCCATCCTTGCCGCCCTATGCGTGGTATCTACCACCAATGCTGCTGCTCCTGTTCGTCAAAGAACAAAGACTGTGCACAAGTCTACTGTAAAAACTGATGAACAATATGACCCCTACATGGGAATTTCACAACATAGACGTGCTATGGAGGACGATCATTCAATGTCTATGGATCATCATTCTATGTCTATGAAGGACGAACATGATGGTCATGATCACGGAGAAGATGGCCACTCTGATGATGAAGAGATGGTAGAGGAGCCCTCAAGGTAAGTGAATGAACTATTGAACTTCAATATTAACAATATGTCGTTGCATATTGTGTAATGGGATGGATATACTGCCAATACACTATTCGGTTGATGTAAAAGATTCTTCTTATTCTACAATTTATACTCAATTGTAATATCTCACATCATGTTCGTATCTTATTGCAATCATCATCATCATTGATTCAATAACAGTGCTTGTACTTTTGGCACGATTGGCGCCCTTGCCCTAACTGGTGCAGTTGCTCTTCTATAAATCAGCTCGATACTGTGCAACTTGTGTGTATACGTTTGGTGTTTAGTTTATGTGGTGTATGAAATGGGGGCTAGAAGATCAACGAAACTTTTTGTCGGGGTTGTTCAACACTCCATAGAATCAGAGAGAGGGTTATTGGTCTTTTTTAGTTGACAGGGCTTTAGCAGTGAGTTATGTATTTGCAAATGTAAACAATTCAACTGTCTGGTCTCTTGGTATGATGGAAGGGTTATCTTAATCAGTCAACTGTTAGTGTAATCAATGGAATTATCAAAAGACTACCGAGACTCTTAACATCACCTCATACTGTCTACTACATTCAATTTCTGTCAACAAAAGTCATTTGCAATGATCTAACCTCCGATGTCAGGAACCAGCTTCTCAACTCTTCATCACTTATATCCATAACAGCATTCATCAAAGTGAAGAGGTACGCTGAATGACATACTATTCCAATCTCTTTCTCTTTTCGTGTTCGAACATAGTTGGTCAGAAAGTCATAGATACGATCTGATTTCTCCAATAACGTTTCTCGGCGCTCCCCAAATTCATCCCACAATACATCTTCATTATGTTGAATAGGAGAAAAGTCAATCTCTGGATAGTCTTCTTTGATTTCATTGATTGGTCGTCTTTTATTACCAACTAGTAATCCTAGTTCTTCCCTACATCCTTCGGATGATACCCAAGGGACAGTTGATACATGATCTCTAAAGCTAAGCTTTGCAGTTTGTATACATCGCAGCATTGGACTAACAATCATTAACTCTGGCTCCAGAGTTGCACAAAGATCTCTTTGACTTCTACATTGCTTTTCTCCAAGATTAGTCAATGGAGGGTCAAGAAATTCAGGTCTAACAACTGGGTTTAAGTTTGGATCCGGAGAATCAAAATCAATTGGTCTTTCTAATTCTCTCCACATATCACAGATTAAGTTGTGATATCCTTGACCGTGTCTCTGAAAGTGTATATCTTTGTCTTTGTTGATGTGGTAGCTTTCTTTGAATCTGTATCATCATAGTCAATAACACAATCACCCAATCCACAATTATCAGTGACGGGCGTTCCAATAATTCGGATAGGACGTTCAATATCTAATGCTCCCATATCCTTCAACTTTTGTCTTTGCGAGATAGTGAATTGCTTAGCAGCATTGATCGCCACATCACTCCAAAGAGATGAACGATCATCTTCATTCGATACTGTGCACAATACTTCTGCCTTTCCATCACTACTAATTGTAGTCTCGCATATTTCATTGGTGGATGCTGATAGTTTCCCAATTGTTGTTTCACTTGATACTATTTCTTTGGTAGATGATGATGATAAAGATATACCAGCGGAATATCTTCTTGATGAACTTCTACTATAATAAGAAAATGCGCACACAGCACTGCGCCTAGAAACCACTGTACCAACGATAAGCATTATATTACGAAACATTGTCCTATTTGCCACCTACTTGCCGCCTACTTCTTCCTTCTTCCTTTCACTACTAATAAAAAAATTATGACGAGTACTGTAGGGTGAAGGGGAAGATACCGCTCAAAATTCAGTGTTGGTGCTAATTGAAAGTCCAACATACAATATGGCTTTTATAAGATGACGTTGAGATGACGGCTGACTATAATATGATTATATGGTTGGTTTTGATGACGGCTGAGATGACGGCTGTCTCTATTGAGCTGATAGATGGCCAAATATACCATTCATATCACAACTCCTCTCGAAAATTAGAGTATGAAAATATCAAGGCTCTAAGTCCACAATATGGCTGTTGAAAGCTGTTGAAGATGACGGCTGAGATGACGGCTGACTATATTATAATTATATGGTTCGTTGAGATGACGGCCGAGATGACGGCTGTCTTTATTAAGCCGATAAGATGGCCAACTATACCATTCATATCACAAATCTTGTATCTTTACACATACTTTTATTCTCTTACTTAATCTATCCTAGTAAAGCATGTTTGATACACAAGTTGTTCTCGAGTCTCTTTATCTCAACATGTTCATCACTGTCTCTTCTTCATTTAGAAGTCCTCAACAGATCCATCCTCCTTCTCCCATCGACAAACCAAATCAATTGTAAAAACAGCCATTTTCATCCCCATATGTACTAATATCTTGCATTGCTCAACACTCAATTCTTCATCCTTCTTACATACTTCATATTCAGTCCGGCCACCAATGAATGCAACTCTACCATTATTAACTTCCACTGGCAAACCCAACTTACGAAACTGTTCAACCATACTAACAGGATGTGTCTCGATTTGTTCCTTTGTTAACATGATAGACTTTGGTGATATAGCTCCGGCACGTGCATAATCTTCCACTGCCAATTTTGCAAAGTATTCTTCGACATCTGATGCATTTTGATTAGTACATAATATACCGACTGATCCAGTTAATATCTTTGATAAACGGTGTAAATTATCAGAATATTCATCCTCTGGAGTCCGCCCTAGTGCTATTTGCAATAACTTGTTTTTACCCAAAAATAATCGTCCTTCTGATTTGTTGTTGTTTTCACTATCATCATCATTCATATCATCGTCATTTCCACCACCACCACGAAAGTGTAATCGTACATCCTTGAAATGATTTGATCTCATATTTTCATATGAAAAGAGATATACTCGATTATTGGTATCGATTGCAGTTCGGACCAAGTCTACATAATTTGTTTTATGTTCTCTAGTCTTCTTTGCAGTTTTGGTAAGTGCCACTTTATTTGGATTTGTTTGTTTGGTAGTGTAGTGTGTAGTATTGTATATAATATGATTTTGTTGTTGTTGGAGATATACATAGAGATAAGTATGAGCATAGGGTGAGTAAATGTGTGAGTAAATGACGAGAAGGATCATTAGCATCCACAATAAGTATGAAACAAATCGAGTTCTCTCATATCAACTTGCTCTGATTGATCGTCCAGGTAAATTTTGAACATACCTTTGTACGTCAAATCATATGATATGTGCGACCCAAAAATAAACTTACCTCTTTGAGCTCTCTTTGACTTTGGCATTGTTTATATTGTTTTTATTGCAATGGATTAATAGACTTATTTACTTTCACTCTCTCGATAAGATTGACCGCTGGATATGGTTGGTTCCACTTTTGTTCTTTGAAAAATTACTGGAGGATCAGGCTGGGAATGAATATGGCGATCGAACATATTGATGTTTTTCTTCGACATTGAAGTACTTGTCGGGGAGAGAAGAAATGACTCCACGTATGTTCTCAAAGGAAGAAAATTTCAATTATGACGCACATCTTAATTTCAAATAAATGGTACCAAAGCCACTCATAAAGGCCCAACCTTACCTACTCGTCCTCTTGGACAATATAAACCCTATGATAAACACCCAACACTCCTCCAACAATTTTGATACATCATGCTCTCCACCGCTGCACAATTTTCCACATCATCTAGAACGTCATCCACAACAAATATCAAGTTTTCTACTGCCAATTTTCAAAAGCAGGTCGTAGAAGATAACAATCAGCAACAATCTGATGGTATTGATATAGACGTTTCAACCAATTTTGATAATGAACAGTATCACCGTTCAATAACAAATAACGGTGATACTAATTCTAACAACGATGATAATGATGCAGCATCTGTACATAGCACAGCATCACATAAATCTGATTTTTCATTCAATGCCATTGCAGCAAAGGCTATGGAACATTTAGATATGGAGAAATTGTGTTCTGAATTATTTACACAAGAGATATTAAATCAAGAAATGTTGGAGGAGGCCGTGGCTGCCTCATCCGCGGTGGCGGGTGTTAATGCGTCGGCGACTAATACTCAAGGTCAAGATGACGCACAACTTGATGTGTCACATCATACGGGTGAACTTATGCAATCCCTATCCTCCTCACCTCCGCTGCCACCACCGCCCGCGGAAGAGGTTATGGGTATTAAATACCCCGGCAATGTTACCGATTGTGCCTCATCCACGGATGGGAGTGACGCATCCACCACTGTCCCCAAGACAATTAATGTGCCTCAACCATCAACCACAGCCGTACCACTCAAGGGTGGCGCTAATAATTCCTTGTTACAATTTTCCCAACAAGTAACAAAGAAACAGCGTTCTAACTGTGGTTCGGCTAATACCGCCTCCCCAATTTTTGATTATAATGGGGCGGCACTTTCAAGTATTATTTCTAATTCGAATCTACTTACGACGAATAATACCATCCCCAAGACATCATCGAATGAATTACCCGTCTGTGAAGATGATGTAATTTGCCTCAAGTGTAATTATCCCGGTGCCGATGTACGTGTCCGCTGTACGTCCATGGGTAGTGGAGGTGGTAAGGGGGGTTGTGCCTTCCACGCTCGGTGTTTGGACTTAAATCCCCTAGTTTGCCAACCCGTAACTCCCACTACAACAAGTGGTAATAATATGTTCTCCATTAGTGACGAGGGTGGTAACAATTTTGTTAACAAATGTCCATGTTGTCACTCTCCCGCTATGGGGTTGGAAATTATTCCATTGAGTTTTATTGAAATGGATAGAGTACAGCAAGTTACCAAGGCGGCATTTAGTGCCGGTGCCAAACGTCCACATAGTGATTTGTTGGGTGTTATACCCACGTCTATTCCGTCGCATGCTGGTGCTCAGCCACGTAGGACTGTGCAGTGTTATGATCCTGCCAATCCCCGTACAGGGTGAGTATTTTTATTTAATGTTTATTATCCCCATTTTTAATAATGGGGGTGGTATTAAATATACCTTTCATAATCAATCACTCTAACCCCACCCATTTCCTATACTGCACAAAATCAACAGACGGTGGTCCCAAGAAGAAATTTTGTTCCGTGATACTTTAATCCAATTCTTCTTACAAGGGAATCTTCCTCTGTCCAATGTATTAAAACTTAATGACTTTTTACCCGTCATGTTAAAATCCAAGCAATCCAGACTTGCCAAGAAGATGAAGAATGCCAAATTAAGTACCAAGTTCTTCTACACCAAAGATGGGTGCGTGAGTAATACCGAGTTGGCCAAGAATTTATCTCGTCTTGAAAGGGATTTTATTAATTCAATTCCCGATCTCGTGGAACGTTCGGAAGTGTCTTTTCATATGAGACGTGAGTGGCGTGAGCATTTTGCCAACCGATGCCATTCTCTTAATATTGTATTCGATGGCGAAGAGTTCATTGAGAGTGTCGATGATATGGAACGTCGTCTTGCCTTCGAGACGGAGCGTCATCGCCTTGCCAAGCGTCGGTTTATGATGGGTAAGGCTATGGAAAAGGATGTTGGAGATGGTGAGGCTAGGCTCGAGAAGGGCGTGTTTGTTAATGCAAGCAGTGACGGGAAGGAAGAGTTTGAATTAGCAGTTGAGAAGAGTGTCAGTAACTCCTCTCGACCTCTTCCCCGTCCTCGTTGCAATTCTGTCCAGAGTGCCAAGGGTGATCAGAACCACTCTTGTAATGACCCAAATTTCAAGACTGCTGCACCGTTCCTTGCTGGAATTGCGAGTTATATTGAGAGGAATAGTGTTCCGTTTGAACACGTCGACGTTTGGGTGCCCAGTTATTGTCAGGATTCGTCAACTCAAGGGTCTGGTGCATCAAGTTCGGACGAGAAGGACAATTTTCGTTTATGTTTTGGAGGTAGCGTTACCACGGGCGTCACAATCGAGATACCCAATAGTACTGCAGCTAGCAAATCAACATCTTCTCCCATGTCATCTGAGGACAAGACCAATTTTTCCCTCTTTGGTGACTACTCCTCCAAGTTCAGCTTCAGCTCTGGTTGCGGGTTACCAGGTAGAGTCTTCAAGAGTGGTAACCCTGCATGGGAGCAATTTGTATCCAAAGCTCCAACGGCCTTATTCGAAAGGAGTGGTGGTGCGTGCCAATTTGGCGTCAAGACTGCCTTGGCTATGCCTGTTGACTCGCCCAATGTTGGTCGAGTTGTACTTATCATGTATAGCAAGTATGACCGCAAGAAGGATAATGCATTAGTTCAGAGGATGGCATGTGATTTGAAGCTCTTGTGTCCCAGTCCACGGTGGAAGTTAGTTGTCGATATGGATACTCCCAGTGGCAAAGGTGTGACGTCATCTCTCCAAGCTCCGCCTCGTGCGGTGAATACATCAACTGTGGGTGAATTTGTTGACCGTCGTTCAAGTCCAGTGTTGTCGGCACTACCCCTCACAAGAGGTACAAGTACTGGTAGCGGTTTGTCAAATTCCGCAGCCACGTCTGCTGAAGATACTGATAAGGAACGCCAGATCAAGTCCCTCATTGTCCTTCTGGCTGCCAATATCCCCCAAGATATGGAAAGTCCGTTGGGCAAGCAACTGAAAGGTATCATGAGTCTTCGACTGATCTTACTTCGAGGTAATCGTCGTACTCCCGAGGAAGAGCAGTTGGTTGATACAGTATTGGTACTGTATCAGTCTTACATTTCTGCCGGTCGGTCGGATGTGGACATTTGCGTGATGGTTGCCAGGGATTTCACATTCCATCTCGGACACAATAAATTCCTTGCTGCTCAATTTGCATGTCCTCCTCCAGGTGGCAATGGAGTAGTTTCTCCTCAACTTCGTGCCCAGGCAACTCCACCCATGTATAGTATGAATGCAGCTCAAATGGCTCCTCCGCAGCCATTAATGAACCCTGCGATGAGTTATCCCCAACTTGCCCATAATTTTCTTCCAATGGGAGCTATGGGAGCTCCAAATACTATGAATTTTCACCCAAGAAGCCAGTCAATGTCTGATATTTACAGGCAGAATATAGCCGGTCTTGGTAGTCCAAGGTCATCCACATCGAATTAATGATGTGTACTGGACTTTCACAATGTTTTTAGTCAGGGCATCTTCTTTCAAGAATTTTGTTGTTTATATTTCTCTTGAGAAGAGTCCTGGCGGTGTTATTGTATATAGAAAAACACCCAATTTTGAGCTGCACACTCCAGTGCTGTGTTAGATATAATCCTCTGTTTTGTACATATACCAGAGGTTATATCTCTATAATTTTATTGTAAAACGCTATTACATCCTTATTATCTTTCTTACACTCTACGAATAGTTCGATTAACAAGTCTGCATCTCTAATGTCCACTCTTTCCACAGTTTATACTTTTGAATCATTTAGAAAAGACATAAAGTCATCAAACTGAACCTTACTACCATCTTCCGACATACTATCACCACTTTCACCACTGGTCTCTACCTTACTTATACTGATCTTACTTGTCGAATCTAAACTCCTCAAGGATGCGAGCTTCTGTAAGTCATGACTAGATCCAATGTGCTTCAAGTTCTTCAAAGCTTTCTCTCCGAAGAGCTCGAGCTGCAGTTCAGCGAATGCCATCGAGGTCATACTCTCTCTACGTGCTGTCTCTTGCTTTGTCTTGTGCCCCTTCTTGTAACAGACGGCAGCCACTTTGTACAACACAAAGAGGAAGGGCACTAATAATGATGTCAAGATCAGATACAAGACAGTGTTGGACTCTGGGCAACCCTCCATTTGGCTGCCGATTGGATCAGGAAGCATGCACCACAGATAGAAGCGAGAGAACAAGTCTAGAGAGCAAGAAGAAAGATATATTAGATATTGATGAGCATGAAGGAAACATACATACAAGTAAAATGAACTTACATCTAAGTGCCTTAACGCCAGGAACACCAGCACCAGGAGAAAATGTTGTACTGAAGAATATCATCAACAAAAACGGCATAGCACCTAAGATCTGTACAGCTTGGTCTGGTAAGTTTGTATACAAACCAAGTGTAACCATTGATACCAATAGTGATAAGTTATCAAAGAGGACACCAAAGAAGAATCCCCAGGTGGTAAGAGTGCCCAGAACAGCGTCCATGCATCCAAACTGTACACAACTAATCACGAATAGAAGAAAGAGAGTCAAGGTCGTCTTGAGGTACTTGTTCATTGCTTTACTTGAGTGCAATAAAGCTTCTGCTTCCTCTATCATATAGACACGCCAATCAACCAATCTATTATAGTCGCATGAGAATATTAAGTGAGATATGAGTGTTAGTAAAAAGTATACAGTCAAAAAAATTGAAACAATTTTACTCACTGCAAGAAGTATGGATTGGCAGTAAAGAAGGAAACCATTCCAGCCGCAATCAACACTAATGCTTCACTTCCGGGCTTACTGTCCCAGAACATCAATAGGAAGAGACTAAATGCAAACACCGCGAAGGCAGCTACATTTAGAATACCACCTTGCTTACTAAACTCCACAGAGCAGAAGAACTTGAGATCACTGTTGTTTGTACTATGCTTGTAATCATCACCAATACTCATTGCAATTAATGCTAGTTCACGATCAACACCTTCCTTTTTGTTGATTTTGACTACACTGCGGTCGATAGCAGATACTGTTACTGTATTGTCGGCCATTGCCTTCAATGTATCAACATGATCATTTGTTACCAATAAGATGTTATGCTTCTTCCTCATTTCATTTAGTCGTTCGACTATGAAAGGTACAAAGTCATCTGTGACGCCCGCAAACGGCTCATCTAAGACGATTAATAGATTATCTTGTGTTGCAGTACGTTGGAATATCAATTCAAAGAGAAGTAACTTTCGTTGACCACCACTCAATCCTGCCATAAATTGGCCAGCTATAGTGCCTCCAACAATGATATTCTTATCCTTCTTTTCTTTAATGTAGATATCCCAGTATGGAAGCTATAATATGTGAGAAGAGGAGGAGAAAATGAGATGGTTTTGCAATGATATAGAATTGCATCATCGCTCATAACTCATAAGATGTGCTCAAAATTATGATAAACTTACCTGACTAGGATCAAAGTTAGGAATAGCCGACACAGCAATATACGGCCGCAAATTATGATATTGTCGAATATATGTACACTTATGACTCTTGTGCACATCATTAAGAAAGGTGGTTTTACCTACGATATATAATGATGGAGAAGGAACAAATCAGAAATGCATTGCAAAAGAAAACACAAGATATGCACAAATCTCTGTAAAAAGACGCACCACTACCGGAAGCTCCGACGCATACTGTTAATGTCATGTTTACTATATATTATTCTTTGTAGTTGGTAGTATTATGAGCCGTGCTAAAGCTTGATAATTGATAGCTGCACAACTGAGCAATAGGACAAATTATGATGTTCTGACTGGATATCGTTTTGTCGCCACATTCACTCGCACATCACTTTTTCTTCTCAACTCACAACTCTCAACTCGAGCAATAAGTAATGAGTTGGCTGGATGAAGACGGCTGGAAAGTTTATTACAGATGTATTGATATAGGTGGCAATATATACGGGGTCGTAGTTATATTTATATTATAGGACATCTTCATATAATTTGAGACTCGCGATTTGTACGACAACTGACTGAGATTTAGAGTTATCGTACCTATCAAAAGGTACATGATGGCAGTATTTATATCGATATCGGTAGTATGTTTTGTATGTATTATACAAAGCGTTCGAGCTTCTTACACACTGCATCAAACACCCCCAATCTTAAAGAGGGATATGCATAAGAAGGATATACTATTGCAACAACAGCCGCCATCAATATACCATTCTAATAACAACCCAACGCCACATATTATGCCCTCTACCTTAATGAGGGTAGATAGAAATGAGTTGCAATTGTTAGAGTCGACTAAACCAATATCGATTAAGAATAGAATACTACACATGATAGGCTTACCACATGAACACGAGGATAGTAATTCTAATTCTAAGAACAATAATGACGCAGTACCAGACCTCAATCAATATTCATGGCAAGATTACTTACATCCAGATCATGAACTCAAAACTAATATGAATACTACTGCATCTAAAGGACCGACTGATAGGCCATCGATAAATGAAGAGCAGGCTATGCATCGATATTCTTTTTGTGGTGAATATTGGACGGATGCAAGGGATAATTGTCAATTCAAACAACACTGTGAGGATGATAGAGACTGTCCAGAATCAGAATACTGTTGGACACAAACTCCATGTGATTACTATGCCACTTCTTCACCGACAACAGCTCCTCCATCTATATCACCGCCGCCATCGCCGACTATTGGCACAGACAATATAGCAATACATACAGGGCCACATTTTCAAGATGAGACTGCCGATGATGAATATTATACAAATGCAAATGATGACCCGATATTACCTGATAATTACAATCCACAATATGGTACTTATGGCAATGACTATACAAGAGATGATACTGACTTTCGTGAATTTGTTGCCTTTGTGGGATGGTATGCATTCTTAATTATATGTTGTTTACTACCCACATTTTGTGCATACTATCGTCGTCGACGTAGCGCCCGTGCCTTGCGAGATAACTTGACAAATATTCAAGAACGACTTGCTGAAATTGAAAGTAGAAGAAATGAAGAGGATAATACATTAATAGACTTGAATGGTGACAACCGTGATAGAGATTGGGAATACTTAGAGTCGTTGTTTGATGGTCCAGAAAGAAGTGGTGACAATGAAGAGGCAGCAGGTAGAAGACGGATTATGGGAGATATTATGGGCAGTGTTGGCATTCGAGTTTTAGATATAATGGAGAGGGATCTTAGAAGAAGAAAAGAGAAGGGTCGAAGGATGGTCGCAGTGTTGAAGGAGACAAGCTTAAAGGTACAAGAATGTCACTTGGTTACAAAGGAGGATGCTGCTTTAACTCATTGCTTGAGTGCTAATGTTGATGGAGATATTGAGATGGGACGACTAAACATGGATACTGAGAAAGATATCGACAAGCCAGTAGAAGCCGAAAACAAAGTCTCGATAAACCATACGAAGAGCGAGTCTGCTGATTCAAATGAACAATCAGAACCTGAACCACTCGAAACTGATACTCGACAACCGACCGAGGATAAAGAAGATGGTTATTTACCAGACGAGCCACAATCACACCCATCACCTGACGACAACAACCAAGATACCACAACAGCGGTTGCTGAACTACCACCGCCAAAAGATCCTCCCCCAATCCTTTCATCTTTGTATCAAGTAGATGATCCATATGTTGACAGTGATGACGAAGACAACAAACATACACTGTGTATACCCTGTACAAATCCCTCCGATACATCTCCAACACCACGTGTCGTACCTAACTCTTGCATCATATGTCTAAACTCATACGAGCCAGGATGTTATGTATCGTGGAGTTCTGACAAAGAGTGCTGCCATGTGTTCCATCGTGATTGTATATTAATGTGGTTGTTGAAGAAGGATGAGCCTCTGTGTCCATGTTGTAGACGAGAGTTTATACCAGAGGCATTACTAAATGGTGACAATGTTGATGAAGAGGATGAGAGTGAAACTGATATCAATCTTAATGATTTGGAGAATGGGAACAACACGAACAACACCCCAACTCAAACTGAACAAAGAGCGGTCACACCAAGATGGGATACGTTGTCAGTTACGGCTGCAAGTTTAAGCTCACGAGGTTTGCCGATGGCAAGGCCCTTTTAATCTGTAGGCTAGTGTACAGTAAACTAGTCTAGTTGTATCTTGTAGTTTATGTGTCTGCAAGCTCCACTTATTAGAGAATGGCGTAAGATTAAGTGCTTACTTTTAAGATGCTCTTCTCTGGACTCGTCAAACATATATACACATCTACTCTAACTTTGAGCCTTCTTTTTGGCTTTGGCTTTGGGTTCATAAACAGTAGGTATAATCAATGGTGATTTATCATCCTTCTTTTCACCATCTAGTGGAAGCTTTGAAGCAATAATGTATTGATCTTCACCGCCATAAACTGGACCCCGTCCCGCAACGGCCTCGCCTGTCTCGAGTAACTCTTCCAACATTTCTACATATTGACCCTTAATTCCAGCCCACATTTCATCTCCGCCGTCATCAGCTTCTTCCTCAATCCATTCAATTGCATCTCCGACGGTTTGTGCCATGTCTTCATATGCGGCCTTGGCAGGGAAGAGAGTTGATGAGAATACATTCACGCCAAGACGATCAAGAGTACGGATAGTCCACGTTGCTGGCATGTTATGAATCGGTGATTCTCCCCACAGCTTCTTGACAGAATTGATAACATCCATAATTTCATTGTAAATATTATTCGGTCCTTCTACTCGTTTACTAGGCTCGGTACCAATTAAAAATAACACACCACCTGGTTTAAGTAATGAAACTACCTTTTCTAATAATAAATCCATATCCTGTAATTCATAATCTGATCCGGCAATCATACCATTGGCAACAATTGTATCAAATTTTTGATTGCCAAATTTCAAGTCCATTATTTTTCCTGTACGCCATGTACCCTTATCACCTAAGATTTCCCAACTGGCTGCCAATTCCATATGTTCATGTTTCTTATCAGGTGTTGGACGAACACTTACATAATTATCAATGGTAATACCATGGATACAACTCTTCTTGTTTTCCTTATCATAATCATTTGTTAAATCGGTACGACAGATTCCATGTTGTGATTTCTCCTTCTTCTTTTCAAAATCTATAATGTCTTTCCTCCAAAACATGGATCCAATCCATGATACCTTACCACCAAACTCCGTACTACCACCCCATGATACCGAGAAGGCTGTTGATATATCCAATAATGAACCAAATGTTGCATACTTTTCTTCTTGTGTCTCATCTTCGTCATTATTAGTATTTGGATATTGATCTTGAATTAATAATCGCTCAACATGACGTTGCATAACAGTAGTAATGCCTACATTTTCATTTATTTCTGCTGCAATCTCTTTTAACGATTCATGCATTTCGTGTAGTTCATACCGTTCAACATCATCAAGGGCTTGTTGCATACCATTTGGTAACTTTTCTGGTGGTATGATAGTATCTGTATCTTCACAACTTCCAGGAGTTGTACATACCTGTTCTTCACTAGATACTATACTACTGCAACAACAGTAGCATAATATTAGGAGGAGTATTGAAGCGTTCATCATATCAATACCTCTTTGAAATTGACGTTATATTGGTGCACCACAAATAACTTTTAGTAATTTTATGAGAGTGTATCCATCGAAAACTTCTTTGAGCTAGAATGAAGTTTCTTAACTCTACCAACCACTGTGTGTAGGTACCATACTGCGTATACCATTTGGCATTGACAGCAGTGGCAAAAGAATAACAATAGTAGGTTTATTGATAGTGTAGTTAGATTGATATCATCGGCCGTTGATTTTCTGAGAGACGACACATCGCGACTCAATTTGCAATAAATTAGCAAACATCATAATCATAACAACACTCAATCATAAGGTGCACCTTATACTCTTAAACATTAGCAATTAGCAACTTTATAATACTATATACAATGAACTACGGAAAGAGTGGAATAGAACTATTGCAAGATCTGAAAAGATCAGATTGGTTACCATCCTACAGTGAAGATGGTGTACGTGCCACCTTACAAGAGATTAATACACATACTGATGAATTAACTGCATTAGTTCGAGCAACTAACCGTGCCAGTAATAATGAGGAAACACCATCATCATCAAGCGGACCAGCTATTGAAAACCGTCCATCATTAATATTGCACGATGCATCCATACGACGGAACAAACGCTGTCTATTGGCATATCATGCATACCGTATAGACAAATTACGTACATTACGATGGGAAACTGCTGGTACATTACCACCCAATATGAAGAATGTACTAAGTGAGGCAGAAATTGATTACTTTAATGAATATGATAAGTTGGCATCACGATATGCATTGAGTGGACCAATGTCTGCATTTGATTGGAATGCTGATCAGAATCCACCGGAGGAGAATTTTATACAAGTTCGAGTTGTTCAGAGTGGGTAAGAGTAGTTTAATATATTTGTGTTTGTGTGGTGTGTTGTATAAATTTGTCTATGATTTATGATGTTATATATGTGCACTTATAATGTGTCGACCATGCAACTCAACTAAACAATCACCTTGTTTCTTGTATATATTACGTAACAAACCTACAAATATTATGAACTCAACAACTACTTCTACTCATCAACTAATTAGACTTGGGAAGATTGAAACTGAAATGTGTGGTACGGTTGAATTGGAAGTTGGGAGTATGCATTATTTACCTAGGGGAGATGTTGAACCGTTCATACGATCGGGGGCATTAGTTCAGCTTAGTGGCGAGGAGAGTTTTTGAGGTATTATAGTTTTTTATTGGTATATGAGTATGATGATAATATCTCTGCAATCCAGAGTATGTTAATTCTAACTAGAGTTTAGATAAAAGAATACTAATTAAGTTAGACTTTGTCTCTCTCATCTAACTGATATCCTATTTGAAAGTTCATATTACATACATATCTAATGTCCTCAGAGCTGAAGCAACTTCAAAAGAATCTATTCATCTACATCTTATCAGCTCAATAGAGCCAGCCGTCATCTCGACCGTCATCTCAACCAACCATATAATCATGATAAAGTCAGCCGTCATCTCAGCCGTCATCTTGGGATCTGTCCTCTCGATCTGCATTTGCTCTAATTTGCTCTCAAATTTTCACAGGGGAGGATACCAAAATCAATAGGATATCGAGGACATTGAGTAAGGATATGGAAGAAATAGTGAGTTTCTCATCTGCCGACACTCAAAATCTAAACACAAGACTTATCATGGGTTTATTTTACACTCCATAGCCAACATTGTATGCAGAGTTACTATCAGGAACCATATTGTTGTCTTTATACTGCTCATCTATTGCCGCGGCCACTTGTTTGTTGTCGACATTGATATTATTCATTTCATCTTCCCCTTCTTCTTCTCCCCCTTCTTCTTCTTCTTCTTCTTCTTCTTCTTCTTCTTCTTCGTTAAAGAATGTACTGAATTCGTTCACAACCGAATCAGCTGCCATCTCCTCATCTGTATATTGCTGAGACTCTGGTACAACCATTCCACCATTGCCAGACTGTTTGGTGTGATTGGACGTTGTAACACGCTTTCTCTTCTTGGTGTTCTCAGTAAAATACTCTTCAGAGAAGACAAACTGGAGCACTTTGGTCACAACGTCTTCTGGAGGTCCATAATCTCGTCTCTCGTTTGGCACAGATTCCTCCGGAACTAATGACATCCACATCCAAAGATCAAGCTCTGCTGCAGTCTCGGAAAGATTCTTTGTTCTGAACAGTTTCGGATGGAGCTCCAATGTAACAAGAATATCACGTAAGTTGTTGAAAATGTCATCATTGATATCGGTATCCAAGATGAGCTTTACAGCTCCTGTCAAGTAAACAGTATCATCAGTAGTGAATGGCCAAGTACGTACTTCGCCTTCGTCGACACGAGCACTGTGCTCAACACGGCAATCATTTGACAACATATCCTCAAAGTATTGATGACTTTTCTCATATAGTTCAGGCATCAAACCCCAAGAAATCTCGGAACCACGTCTCATCCTTCTCCGATGATTGGCTTCATCAATACATTCTTGTACATCGAATATATCATGAATGTCAACCATGAGCAAATCAGCAATAGACTGAAAAGTCATAGTCACATCTTCATCATTTTCACCTACTGGAAGATCCAAACCAATAAGCATCGCGGCGAGACGTTCGAGTCTAAACTCTCCTGCCTCAAGGTAGTTAGCACATGACTCGTCAGTGCCATGTTTTGATGGAGAGAAAGATCCAAACAATGCAAGGTTTGGATCTACTAAGTTGAATGATGTAGTAAGTTTGTTGATGCAAGTCGAAGACACGTGATAAGCAAAAGAATACATACTTACCTGCGGACAAATCACCGTTATTTGTATAATGCATCAGATAATGCAACACATCCGGATCCGAGTAGTCTACCACACGGAAGGAAGGTTTGCCGTCTTCTTTGATCAGCACAAAGCCGAGCACTTGGCAATCGCCTTTACCGGAGAAGGTATGTGCATATTCTAGAACCAACCTGTACCATTTTTTGTCAAGGGGTCCAAGAGAAACTAAAACCACTACACTATTTGGTGCACCAAGGAAGTCAGTATGTACCATGAGTTGAATAAACCAGAGAATCAGATCATCTGGCACACGGTTTGTTGAATCAGATTTGTGAAAGTATCTGAGGAGGAGAGGGATTTTCCCATGACGGGATATCCATTCCATGACATGTTTATCTCGACCAACTTGATTGAAATATTGTTTGGTTGCATGTTTTGCGGGATCATCTTCAATTATTTTTGTAAACTTGGGATTACTGTCATTATACATATCAACGGTGAGTGTATGTTGCATTTTAACCCCATTCACTGTTGGTGCCCCGTAATTAATATCCAAAAGCCTATGTTTCAATTCCCTTTCTAATAGTTTTTGGTGACTGAGTGGAAGTGCACCATCTAATAAACGCAATCTTTCTAAATAACCGGAGCTACGACCAGGTATCATACTTGGTTCACAATTTCCATAATTTGGAGGTGGGTCAATTGATGATTGTGAAGACTCATACATATATCTAATCATGTCTTTTAATTGTATATTCCTGTTGATCTCCTGTTGAATTTTACCTTGTTGGTAGTTTGTTTGATCAAGCATTAACCTCTGTAATTCAGATATACTTTGTTCATGTTGTGATTGCAATTGTTGTGCATTATCGGGATTTTGGGATATACTAATCCAACATTCTTTTTCTTTCTCTCTAATTTCGTTGGTATAAGACTTTACAAAACCTGATAATAATGCATTCTTTTGTCCTACTAAATGTGTGATACGACTTTCTATGAGCTGCCGTTGTGTTTGAAAATCGTTGTGTAACTGTGCTAAAGGATTTAATGCATATTGTATTTCAAGTGATGTTTTATAAAAAGTAATACGTTCTTGCTGGTTCATATTAGTAAAAATTGGAGTTTGTGATTGCTGTAGGGGTACCGTCCGCAGCATACCAAGTTGCAAATGTTGGGGTACCATCCTTCTCATGACATTGTTTTGTTGGGGTACCGTCGGCTGCAAATCAAGTTGCAAATGTTGGGGTACCATCCTTCTCGTATTGTTGTTGTTGTTGTTGTTGTTGTTGTTGTTTTGTTGGGGCACTGTCCTTCTACTAACATCAGTCATGTTGGCAATGCTATTAACTGCAGTTTGTGATTGCTGTTGGGGCACTGTCCTTCTACTAACATCAGTCAATTTGGCATTAACTGCAGTTTGTGATTGCTGTAACATGCTTCTTGAACGCTTCCTACGACGGTTGCTATGCTGCTGTTGCATTGCACGTAATTTTTCATTCTCATTTAGACCATATCCATATACATCCAGTTGTTGTTGTTGTTGTTGTTCATGCATTGCAAGTTGTTGTTGTATATCCACATCAGCAGTAGGAGCCACTGCCACCGGTGGTGACGCGGTAACGCGTACTTCTTTAGGCATATTAACATACAATAAACTTCACTTACGGTGCACCTCTTTCATTTGAGGATTGAGGGTGCACTTCATGTTTTATGAGAGTCGAAATCCTTGATAAGAAACTTCTTTTGTTGACGAAATAAGTTCCCTTCCAGAACTTGTCAAACCAATGCTGACTACACTTTCCTATGTTCATAACTTTACCTACAACATTGTTAAATATTGCTGAGAGGTCAAGTAGTATAGGGCGTGGCAGATAGGACGACATCGTATATTGTTCTCTAACTTGCACATTAAATATCCTAGGTAAAAAAAAACATCATCTTACAACATTGTTAGACATTGAGAGGTAGGTCAAGTAATAGGGAGTGGCTAGGACATATCATATATTGTTTATCTAACTTGCAGCATTAAACATCATCTTATACTCTCATAAAATTATATGATTAACGGGTTTCATTCAACACCATGGACAACAGAAAAGAAAGCAATGCATCTAACATGCAAGCAGATGATCCATTAGTCACGTTAATGTCAGTTAGTAGTACTATTGCAAATGATGCATTAAATCAAATACAACAGCAGCAAGTTGCACAAGTTGGCGCGTCTCCTACAACATTGCAACCAATGCAGCAACAAGCAATACAAAAACCAAACCCATCAACAATTAATAATCAACATATAATTAATTGTGTATCATGTTCCTATCCAGGTGCAGATGTACGTTTAGTTGGTTCCTGTAAATGTGCATATCATGCACGATGTTTAGATTTATTTGGTATTTGCACAATTGCCAAACAGCAACAGCAACAAGGAGGAGATGGAAGTAATGTACTAATAACAACATGTCCAAACTGTTTAGGACCAACGAATGGTATTGAGATAATACCATTGAGTTTTGTTGAATTGGATAGAGCTCAAAAGGTTAAGACTACAAATAATGATAGTGTATATGGTGGTATGATGGGAGTGTAAGTTGTTTTGCTTGTGTTATATGATTGTGAAAATCTGGAACAGACTCTTAACACATATCTACCTTTTCTATCCATCATTCAGTGCCGATTCTACAAATGGAATGTCAAAGAAACGTTCCCGTGAATTTAGTATCCCCACAGCAACCAATCAATACAATCCCATATCACAATCACAATGTTACGATCCTTCCGTACACCGAACTGGCCGCTGGACGAATGAAGAATTAGCATTCCGTGATGCCATTATTGCATTATTCGTTGAAGGATCCCTGCCGCTATCAAATGGAATCAAACTTAATGATTTTCTAAGTAGTATCCTCAAATCGAAGCAATCAAGATTGACAAAGAAAATGAAGCATGCCAAATTATCATCCAAGTACTTTCGGATTAAACAAGGTCATCTCACACCAACACTCAAGGCTAAGGAATTTAGTACGCTCGAACATAACTTTATCAATGCAGTGCCAGATTTGATTGAACGGTCTGAGATTCAATTTCATATGCAGAAGGAGTGGCGTGATCACATAGCCGAGCGATTAACAAATATGCACATATCATTCAGTGCCGATAGGTGGTTGCACAGTGTTGAAATTATGGATAGGAGAGTTGCACTTGAAAAGAATAGAAGTCGTATGGCCAAGAGGAGATGTTTAATGGGTTTGGCTATGGAGAGGGATGTGAAGGATGTCACTGAGGGAGTTTTTATCAATCAAGATGTAAAAGGAGGACATGATTTTCTTTTGGATATGGACAAGACTGGAGCTGTCATGGGTGATGATGCATCAGGCCTCGGGAGTGGCTTAGGTGCGACAACCGCCAATACTACCGAGGATGGAGACTTTGGACGTTTCCTCATGAGCATGTTGGACGAGGCTCCGATTGCCCCCGCTCCATCGGGAGATGGAAATAATGCACTACCCTCCACAGGTGTTTTGGCAGGAGGGAAGAAAGCACTGCGGTCGTCTTGCGATCCCAACTTTAGGTATGCGGCTCCCTTCCTAGCTGGTATTACAAGCTATATTGAGAGAAACAGTGTGCCTTTTGAGCATGTGGATTTGTGGGTTCCCAGTACAGTACCAAAAGAGTTGGAGAGTGAATCTAGTCGACCATTGGTCGGTTCAATGGGCAGTGGATCAAATACGGCCTTGTTTGGTATGAGTGGAGTAGTTGGAAATACACTGGGCGTCACACGGCTCTGTTTCGCTGGTAGTGCCACATTGGGTACTCAAATTGTTGCTGAAGAACCAGCACCAAATACTATGGGCAACGAGAACATCGAGACTGGAAAACCGACAACAATACCACTCTCCGATGAAGAGATATTCAACTTTTCATTGTATGGTGATTACTCTGCAAAGTTCTCCTTCAGCTCTGGTTGTGGGTTACCAGGGCGTGTCTTTCAAAGCGGAATTGCGGCATGGGAGCAATTCCTTACAAATGCCCCAGCTGAGATGTTTGAGAGGACCGGTGGCGCGATTCAGTTCGGCGTCAGGACTGCATTAGGTTTACCAATAGACTCGCCAACTGTGGGTAGGATTGTCTTGGTACTTTACAGCAAACACAATCGTGAAAAAGATGTCGAACTAGTAAATCGTATCGTTCGGGACGTCCGGTTATTTAACCCGAGCCCTCGGTGGAAATTGGTCGTCGACATATGTTCAAATGGTTCAGCAGCAGATGGGGAAAAT